>Ga0255456_1041_pt1 | contig 22369 bp, 20 predicted proteins | sample ANMaggQLBNCT01C7_FD_182646 | JGI IMG/M metagenome (GOLD analysis project Ga0255456, IMG submission 182646) | Sediment cell enrichment communities from methane seep in Santa Monica Basin, California, United Staets - ANME aggregate JGI... | ecosystem: Environmental > Aquatic > Marine > Cold seeps >...
TCTTCCACCATGCCCCTGGCCTCTATGGTCTCGCCTGCCAGTGCCTGCCCGGCATAGGTATGGGTATAAGATAATACAAACTCGATCTCGGGATGATCCACCTTATAGACCGAAGGGCTGTCAAAAGCCAGTCCCGAATCCGTTACCACTGCCTCTATAGTCTCATGACCCAGATCCGTGCCCCTGCCCTGTGGTTCACTTACCTGGTCCCAGTCCCTGACAAACAGCAGGTCGAAATATGTGTCTCCAACCATTCCCCTGTTACCTTTTCTCATCTCATGGAGCTTGAACTCCTCAAAATCGATCTCAGGAATCCGCTTATTGTAGATACGCTCCCACATTCCTTCATCCAGGTGCTCGATGCTGCTGTGGGGATCGTCCTTTGCCCTGGCTATTATATCCCTGGCCCTGAACCATCTGGGACCGTATACCACAAGATCAATGTCGGAACCACTTATCTGCAGCCCGGGCAGGAATGATCCTGTTACACCCATACTGTCCATGGGAATCCCGGCATCCAGCAGGGTCCTGGTTATCTCTTCAGTTCTTGGGTCCAGGCGCCATATCTCTGCCAGCCGGTCAGGGGGGCTCAATATCCGGTCAACCTGGTCCCATGGTATGATATGGACGTCCTGCACCCACTCTGGCTTGTGGATGTCCATGTAATCATATGCCTCGTCAAAATCGTATTTCCGGTAATTCCGGGTGCCGTCTGTACGCTCACCTTCAGGGTCCGGTACATAGCGGAGCACTCCCCTGACACCTTCAGGATGGTGGTAATCGGCTGATGAGAATATCCACCCTTCACGAGTGACAATAAAATCCCTTAGACGTACTTCCGGATGATCTAAAATATCCATCATTTTTCTCTGTGGTCTTACCACCTATAAACATTATTATATTATGTGATAACGCTACTATATACAGAATGAATATATAATCCGGTGAAGAAAAGGACATGATATCTACTGCAAAATTCTATGATTCAATTGACATCCAGCTACAATTTCTTGAACAGCTCAAGCATATCCCGGCAGAAGAGATCGACGGACTAATAAAAGTCCTAAGAGATTTCATTTTCCAGGCCGATAAGAAACAAAAGGTCATATACGGCATCGGTGAGGGCAGGAGTGCACTTGCTCTATATGATTTTCTCCATCAATTACTAAAATACGAACAGCTTTTCCCTGCCACCCTTGACGATCCCATCAGGCGTTACTTTGACCCTGACAGGTCCAATATGATATTGTCTGCATCGGGCTCAGGAGGCACTGAAAGTGTTATCAACTATCTTGAAGATGCCCACCGCCTGGGCGCAAAAGAGATACTTATCACTGCTAAAACCGACTCGCCTGCCTATAAAAAAATAAAATCACACAATGGTTTTGTCTTCCTGATCGAGGATATAAAACTGGAAAAGCCCAGTGAACTGGCAGTCATGGGTTCTGAGTTCGAACTGAAACTGTGTACTATGCTAAATGGCATACTCCCTGCCCTGGACAGCGGTGATGTCAGTCTGTATTACCAGCAGATGGACCATTATCTTAAAAATGCCAGGCTGCTTCGCAATATAGATAATGAATACCTGCGCTCATGGATCGATAAGCTGCTGAACCGCCGTGGCCATTTTATAGTGGACGGCGTGGGACGGTCCGGGTTCGTGGCAAAAGCTTTAGGGATGCGCATGACACACCTGGGCCAGAATGTCTACATCAAAGGCGATGCCACCACGCCCAGTTTTGTCAGGGGCGACGTATATATTCCAGTCAGCGGAAGCGGCGATACCAGGGAGATCCTGGAAGGGATGTTGAAGGCCCGCAGCAAGGGAGTGGACGTGTTCCCTATTACTGTAAATAAAAGTTCCAGGATGGTTGAACTCCTGGAAGAATGGGGATATGAGGATAATATCATTTTCATACCTGTGGAAGAAGAAGACATGGGCATCTTCCACGACAAGGCCCCCAGTAAGATCACAACTACAAAGTTGAACCAGATGCGTCCATCGATCTCTGAGATCAACTCATATATTTTCACCAATGCCATTATTGCCTCAGCCATTGATTTTTTAGGTGTTGATGAAAAATACATGAAACGAATACACTGGTAGGGATAAAGGATGGGATTAAAACAGACTTTCAACAAACTAATAGGGCAAAGTGGGACAGATGATCCAGGTGCTACCGGGGGAGAAAAAAAGCAGGACGTAGCTGCCGTGAAAGATATTAATCCAGTTGCAGCTGCCGGGGATGTACATGCTGCCCAGGGTTCTGCTGTTGAACAGGAAAGTGTAGTATCGAAGGCAGCACCCGGTAGCTCAGGGAAGGATGAAAATCAAACCACAGAAAACAGGCAGGTAGGCAGCAAATGGGAACACAAACATGACGACATGGACTGGCACTCGATGTCCATCCCCCACCCGGTTCTATTAAAGGCACAGGCCGAAAAAGAAGTGCCAGGTGAACCTGCCGCACAACTTAGAGATCCTAAACACCAACCTGCCGCACCACTAAGAGCCCCTAAACACCAACCACCCGACCAGGGACAGGATGGAGATAAAACCATATCAAAACAGGACATACTCTGTAAGTTCGTGGTGCAGCACGGGCAGAGGATCGGTGAGACCATATCTATTGATGGCGGGCATATTGTATTCAAGCACGGGGCTGAGAAACTGTACATACCTATGTCGTCCATATCCGGATTCACTGATGAGGATGTGGAAATAGGTGATTTCAACAGGGATGAAGCCTTGAGGCTTGGTGAAGAATGGCACCAGCGAACTACGAATTCATTGAAATTCGATAAGAACGGGATGCTCATCAATGACTGAATACAAGCAGTGTATCGTAACCCGTGATGACCTGAAACTCTCGAAAGGCAAGCTGGCTGTACAGGTAGCACATGCAGCCGTAACCGCCTCTGATTTTGCTGATAAGAAGGAACGTGATGCCTGGATGAAGGACGGGCAGAAGAAGGTCGTACTTAAGACCGGCACCCTGCAGGACCTATTTCTGTTAAAGGAGTCAGCGCGCAGGGAAGGGCTGTCCACTGCCCTTATCACTGATGCCGGACTTACCCAGATACCTCCCGGGACCGTTACTGTACTGGGTATCGGGCCCGGACCAGTTGAGAAACTGGATAAAGTGGTGGGCAAGTTGAAACTGGTGTAGTGCCCTTATCGACATTTAGATATTTGATTAATTCCAACTATTATTTGAAAATTCAAGGGAAGCAGCAGGAGGTTATTGTATGGCAGTGATACAGGACAAAGACAGGGAGAATATTAAGAAAAAGCTGGATAAAGAGCTTGAGGGTGATGTCAAATTAATAATGTTCACCCAGGAGAACGAATGCCAGTTCTGTGCCGATACCAGGGGCATGGTGGAAGAGTTGGCAGGCATGTCAGCAAAGATCGAAGCCGAAATCCATGATTTTATCAAGGATGAAAAACTGGCAAAGTCCTACGGGGTTAAGAAGATCCCTGCCATTGTGATGCTGGGGGAGAAGGACTACGGTATCAGGTTCTACGGTATCCCTTCGGGTTACGAGTTCAAATCGTTTCAGGAAGATCTGGTAGATGTGTCCAGGGGCAGGACAGACCTGTCAGATGATGTAAAGAAAAAACTTGCAAATGTTAAGAAGCCAGTGCATATACAGGTGCTGGTGAGCCCTACCTGCTCTTACTGCTCAATGGCTGTTCGAACGGCCCATAAACTTGCCATTGAGAATGAGCACATAAAAGCAGATATGGTGGAAATGGTGGAGTTTCCCCACCTGGCCCAGAAGTATATGGCCATGAGCGTGCCCAAGATCGTCATCAATGAGATAGTGGATTTCGTGGGTGCCCAGCCACCTGAGTATTTTGTGGAAGAAATTATGAGGGCACTGCGTGCAGGCGACAATCCGATGTACTCTTAAATATATCAATTCGCTATCATTGCCGAAATTCCTGCATCCACTGTGTATAATAAGCCAATAATAGCTGCGATTTAATCAGATATTGTTATAAATACTAAAGGAAATTCAGTTAAAAAAAACAGGTGAAATAATGATCTCGAATATGGAATACAGTTTATTGACCTCAGAGTCAGTTACGGAAGGGCATCCGGACAAGGTTTGCGACCAGATATCAGACGGCGTGCTGGATGAGATCGTGAGACAGGACCCTACAGCCAGGGTGGCCTGTGAGGCATTTATCAGTGTTGGTTTTGTGATAGTGGGCGGCGAGATCACAACGTCGGCCCATGTTGACGTACCGTCAATAGCCCGCGGTATCCTGAAGGAAATCGGGTATACCAGTGAGATATATGGTTTTAATTATAAGACATGCGGCGTGCTGAATGCCATTGGCAAGCAGTCGCCTGATATTGCACAGGGTGTGGATTTAGGTGGTGCCGGTGACCAGGGTATGATGATAGGGTATGCCTGCAGGGAGACAGAGGAACTGATGCCCCTGCCCATCATGCAGTGCCACCGGATGTGCCAAAAGCTGGCCGAGCTGAGGAAGAACAAGACACTTTCCTACCTGGGTCCGGACGGCAAGTCCCAGGCCACAGTAGAGTATAAGATGGGTGTACCCCAGCGGGTGGACTCGGTTATCGTCAGCTCCCAGCATACCGAGGAGATACTTGACAGCACGGGCGAGCGCATTACACAGGATGCCATTGACGAGATCATCGATAAGGTGGTCAGGGATGTCATTGACCCTGAACTGCTGGATAAGAATACTAAATATTATGTGAACCCCACTGGCAAGTTCGTCGTAGGCGGGCCCCAGAGCGATACCGGCATGACAGGGCGCAAGATCGTGGTGGATACTTACGGCGGGCTGGTGCCACACGGCGGCGGAGCTTTCTCAGGCAAGGATTCTACCAAGGTGGACCGCAGTGCTGCCTATGCTGCCAGGTATGTTGCCAAGAATGTGGTCGCATCCGGTGTGGCAGACCGGTGTGCAGTATCCCTTGCCTATGCCATTGGTGTGCCTGAGCCTACTGCTGTTATGGTCAATACCTTCGGGACGGGTAAGATGAAGGATAGAGATATTGTAGGGCTGGTGCGCAAGCATTTCGACCTGACCCCGAAGAGCATTATCGAGACCCTTGACCTGAGACGTCCTATATTCAGGAAGACTGCGGCCTACGGGCATTTCGGTAGGGACGACCCGGACTTTACCTGGGAGCGGACCGATGTGGCAGAGGATATTGCAAAGTCGGCCGGGATTTAGGTTTTAAGTTCTTGGTTTTGGGATTTCTATTAAAACCCTGGTGCTTTGCAGTCTTTGCGAGTTCCGGGGTGGTGTAATTTTTTTTGATTGTTTGACCGCTTCTATGTCAACTAAAAAGATATGTAATAATGAGTCGTTCTTATTTATGAAAGTGGTCCAATGAGTACAGAACCTGCCAAATTGCTTGAAGAAGAGGGATTTAGTTATTTAACCTGCATGCAGTGTGGTACGTGTACAGGAAGCTGTCCCTCCGGACGCTATACCAGCCTGAACACCAGGCGGATAGTGCTGTCTGCAAGACGGAACAGGGATGTGTATCATGATAAAGACCTGTGGATGTGTACTACCTGTTACCAGTGCCAGGAGCGGTGTCCCAGGGGCATCAGGATAGTGGACGGAATACTTACCCTGAGGGCAGAATCAGTTCACATGGGGCTGATGCTGCCTGAGCACCGTAAAGTAGCCGGACTTGTGATAGATAAGGGCCATGCAGTGCCCATTAACGACGATGGTCGAGCGAAACGAAAAGAACTGGGAATGGATGAACTGCCAGAGACTGTTCATAAACATCCACAGGCCCTTGACCAGGTGAAAAAATTGCTTGAGCTTACAGGTTTTATGCAATTGGTCACGAATGAGGGTACTGAAATCTCAGAGTAAGGACAGTAAAACCTGTATCTTTGTTCCGGGATTGTATCATACCAAACCGGTCTCTTTGTTCCGGGGCTGTATCATACCAAACCGGTCTCTTTGTTCCGGGGCTGTATCATACCAAACCTGTATCGAGACTTTTTATTATTTTCTGGACGATCTGGAAAACCGCAGAGTACGCAGGGGGACGCAGAGAAAAATAACAACCCTCTGCGATCCTCCGCGTCCTCTGCGGTTAATCTTTTTTGCCATGACCCATTGATCAAGAATAAATTAAAAAGTCTCCCTGTATCCTGGTGTCGAGAAGGCTATAAAACTACTGGATCAAATGCTCTTTCCCTGCCAGTGTGGTCTTCCTGCCCTGTGGAGTACGTTGAATGAATCCCACCTGGATAAGATACGGCTCATATACATCTTCAATAGTCCTGACCTCTTCTCCTACTGAAATGGCAATGGTCTTCAAACCCACGGGTCCACCCTCGAAATCATCTGCTACTACAGTAAGAATGCGCCTGTCCAGTTCATCCAGGCCCAGCTTGTCTATACCCAGCATAGTCAGTGCATCATCAGCAACATCTTGGTTAATCGTTCCATCTGCCCTGACAACTGCAAAATCTCTTGCACGCCTGAGCAGCCTGTTAACAATTCTTGGCGTTCCACGGCCGCGTTTAGCAATTTCAATAGTCCCGTCCCGGGTTATGGGAATACGCAGGATAGAAGCACTTCGATGCACAACCTCAACAAGTTCATCGACAGTGTAGTGATTAAGCCTGAATGTGATTCCAAATCGGTCCCTGAGCGGTGAACTCAAAAGTCCTATCTTTGTAGTTGCACCAATAAGAGTGAAATGTTCAAGGTTGAGTTTTATTGACCTGGCACTTGCCCCCTCGCCTATCATAACATCAATTTCCATATCCTCCATTGCAGGATACAGTACCTCCTCAATAATTGAATTCATGCGGTGTATCTCATCAATAAACAGCACATCTCCCCGTTTAAGTGATGTAAGTATCGCAGCAAGATCTCCGGGCTTTTCCAGGATCGGTCCTGAAGTACTTTTTATGCTGACTCCCATCTCATTTGCTATAATATGTGCCAGTGTGGTTTTTCCAAGACCCGGTGGTCCTGAAAATAAAATGTGGTCGAGTGGTTCACCTCGTTTTTTTGAGGCTTCGATAGCTATTTTTATTGATTCCTTTATGACACTTTGCCCTATAAATTCATCAAGTCTTATGGGACGAATAGTAGTATCTTCCTGTTCATGATCCAGATCAGTTGGAGATATGATTCTTTCTTCCATGATTATTCTTCAACTTCTTTTAATTTTATAAGTGCTGCCTTGATCAATGCTTCGATCGTGGGTTCTTTAAGACCGGCAGATACAGCATCTACAGCTTCCTTAGCTTCTCTTTGTTGAAAACCTAATGATACAAGAGCTCTTACTGCATCATAACTGACATTACTTGTGCCGGTGGGAACGAATCCTTCCATTTTCTTTTTCATCGTATCCTTTAATTCCAGTATTAATCTCTTAGCATTTTTCTTGCCAATTCCTGAAATACTGGTAAGGACTTTTTCATCCTCATTGATTATTGCACTGGCGAAATCTTCTATTTTTATATCTGAAAGGATTTTCATTGCTATCTGGGGCCCAACTCCTGAAACGTTAATTATTAATTTGAACATCCCAAGTTCGGTTGTATTCATGAATCCATAGAGGTTGAGCGCATCCTCCCTGACATTTAGGTGGGTATAAAGTTTTACTTTTGCGTTTTCTTTTTCTTTAAGTTCCTGCAATGCCGGTTGTGGAACATTAACATGATATCCGATACCTCCGACATCAATTATTACAAACCCTTCACCACATTGCGCAATTTCGCCATATAAATGTGAGATCATATCATTATCTCATTATATGTATATGACATAAAGCAATCGAAAGACCATCAGCCGCATCATCAGGCCGGGGCAGTTCGTCCAGGCCCAGAAGACTTTTTATCATTTCCTGCATCTGTCGTTTGTCAGCGCGTCCGGTACCTGTTATTGCCTGCTTGATCTGGGCAGGTGTATATTCGAATATGGGTATTTGTTTTTGTTGTGCTGCAAGTAATATTACCCCTCTTGCTTCACTTACGGTCATTGCAGATGTGACATTTTTATTAAAAAAAAGTTTTTCAATAGCGACAGTTTGCGGATTATACTTTTCAAACAGTGCATTGATCTCGTTATATATATTCAAAAGGCGCTCTGGTGTTTGTTTATTAGCAGATGTTCGAATACATCCATAGCTTACAGGAGTGATCTTTTCCTCTGCTTTTTGTATGACTCCAAAACCAACAGTTGCAAGTCCCGGATCGATTCCAACGATGATCATGGTAATTTCACGGCGATTATCAGCTTTCGTATTTGTCTATATATTCACAAATATCTATCTCGGTTATAGGCATATTACCTTCAAAAAATGTCTGTATCCATTGCAAATATCCGATTCTACTTGGGCTCCTGTGTTGGTTTACAAGTTTGATTAAATATTTAACACATGAAATAATCTCCTCATAAGTATAACTCCTTTCCCCTTCTATTTTGTTAAACACCAACACAGCTTTCACAGATTTTGAAATTTCATCTGCAAGCGAGCCTTTCTTCTGTCCATCAAAATCTTTTTTAAGTTTATGATATGCAGATAACACAGTTTTATCATTAAGAGCTGGTTTTTTCTGCCAGAAATTTAAAACTATGTATTCTATACTGTAAAAGATTTCATAATAGTCACCCATATCCTCAATTACAACTTTTTCTCTACTGTTTTCGACCAGTTCTGCTAATGGTCGATTTACATCAGCCTCTGTGATCTCCATATATTTTTATCATCCTCATGTTCTATAAATAGATTCGCACTTACGTTGCGAGACTTTTTAATTTCTTCTGATCTTTTGAACAATAAAGAACCGCAGATGAACGCAGATTTCGCATGCATTATCCGCGTTCATCCGCGTTTAATATAACCGATTAATAAGTGTACCAGAAAATAATAAAAAGTAGCCGAAGGTATTGAATAAACAATACATTTAAATTAATTCAACTTGTAAATATATAATGTGGTTATCATGGGAACAATGACAATAAATGTTAATGATGATGTTGAAAAGATGTTCCGAAAAGTAGCGAGATCCGTTTACGGAAGTAAAAAAGGCTCATTGGGACGTGCCATTAGCGATGCCATGCAAAAATGGGTAGATGACGCTCATCAAAAAGATATCGCAAAAAATGAATTGAAACTGCTGAATACTGGCTTTAGTATGGGCAAACTTACTTTTACCAGGGACGAAGTACATGAGCGATGACCTATTTTTGGTGGATACAAATATCCTTGTTTATGCATTTGACAGTGATGAGACAACAAAAAGGGATGCTTGCAAGCGTCTCATAGAAATGTCCTGGAACGGCACTGAAGAATATGCCATATCAATCCAAAATTTATCTGAATTTTATGTAATAGTTACCAAAAAGATACAATATCCGATATCGTCCATTATCGCCAGACAAATCATCCAAGATATTATTGATTTTTCAAACTGGCAAGTGCTTGATTTCAATTCCGGTACCTTAATATCTGCAATGAAACTGAACAGCAAGTATAACATCCACTACTGGGATGCTCTTATCTGCGCGACGATGCTGGAAAACGGAATTAATTGCATTTATACAGAGAATGTTAAGGATTTTGATAAAATACCAGGGCTTACAGTGGTAAATCCTATATAAGACCGATATTCTTTTTATTTCAAAGGTCGCTATCACCACAATCAATATCCAGATAATCAGCGGCACCATCAATATCACCAACCTGCCCGGCTTCCTCAAACAACTGGCAGACATCGGTGAGCACCATAACATTACGGTCCAGACAGTGAACGCAGGTGCGCTATGGGCTCTACACGACAGGGAAAATACTCTGTGCACTCTATGGCAGAATAGAAAGAACAGATTGCACAGATGAAAAGCGGAAATCAATTTAGTCTGTTAGTTATATACTGCAAGGTTTGATGGAATTTAATAATGCTGATCAGCGCCCGTATTTCCCTACCATCTCTCCCTGTGCCAGGATGTGCCCTGACATTGCGGCCTCAAGCTGGGATTTGGTTACACCGCCCTTTAAGCTGAGTGTAGTATCCAGGGCATATACCTTGAAGAAATACCTGTGGGGCTTGCCCGGCGGCGGGCAGGGTCCGTTATAGCCAATCCTGCCAAAATCGTTCTTGCCCTGCAGGCTGCCGTCGTCCAGTGTCTTGTTTTTGGGCACATCCAGGGGCAGTCCGGGGGTGTTGGCAGGTATGTTGTAGATCACCCAATGGACCCATGTTTTGCCGGGGGCGTCTGGGTCGTCTACGATAATGGCGATGGATTTTGTGCCTTCTGGGATATCATCCCAGGACAGGTCGGGTGATACATTACTGCCGTCACATGTGTATTCGGACGACAGCATACCCCCGTTTTCAAATACGTCTGAAGAAATCGATATTGCATTCATATTCATATCCTCATCTATCAGGGTCTCCTCATCTGGCTCACTTGCTATGCATCCTGAAATAAGTACCAGTAGCATAAGAATCAAAAATATCCTCATGATGAAATCCTCCTTTACTAGAGTTTCCTTTTCAAGTATTAATGCTTTTTTCCCCTCGACCTTTCCAACACAACCTCCACATGCTCCACAAGCCCGACTCGCGGGCCTCCATGGCGCTGTTTCTCACAATCTTATGAGCCTCCTACCTGCCATACCCCGCCTGTGACTGTATGGATGAATTGACCAGAATCAATCAATCCTTCCAATACAAATATATTAATTGGAGAGTATTTTTGATTATCCGGTATATATATTGAAATAATATTTTACTGATATAGTTGGATTACCGGATTTTTCTATTAGAGATGAAAAGAGATGTCCACATCAGAAAAAATATCCAAAGATAACCTTGCAGAATATAGAGAGCACATACTGAAAGATACGCGTTATGTCAACCTGCAGGGTATCCCCTTACCGTCAGATCGTTACGGACGTCGCATATCAATGCACATTCCTCTGGACAGGGTATATATTCGCATTCAGGCTATTGAGGAAAAACAAAGCCTGGCTCAACAGCGAGCCGAAGAACGACAGCTGGAGAAAGGACAGCGGCCTGAATATGAACACAGGCGAAAGGGATATTTTGATTATATTCATGAACTGGGAGAGCATTTGTATCGTCAAGCCCAGATTTATCAAAAAAAAGAGAGGCCTGAGGCAGTAGATCCACTGGAAGCATTGAAAAAGCATAAACGTATAGTCATTCTGGGAGCACCAGGCTCCGGAAAGTCAACATTCCTTCGGTACGTGGCCAGAAAAGCAGTTCAGGACAATACTAACATTCCTATTCTGATCCCATTACGAGAATATGCAGCCGTACTGGCTAAAGATGAAGCCATTCCTCTGGATGATTTTGCACTAAAACAGATAAGCAAAGAGAATGGGGATCTCCACCAGTTATTGAAAGATGCTATCGAAGCCGGGCATGTACTCTGGTTGCTTGACGCTCTGGATGAAGCCCAGCCATGGGGAGAGAAGATAACCCGCCAGATCAGCCAGTTGAAAGGTTCATTGATCATTACTTCAAGACCTATTGGTTACACAAATGTTGGCCTGGAAAACCTCACCCATTTTGAAGTCCTTCCTTTGGTATCAGACCATATTGAACAGTTCCTGAGCGATTGGTTTGGGATTATTGCTGAAAAACTGGATGAAGGACCAGATTGGATCGAGGATAGAAAAACCAGGTTTAGTGACCAGTTGGCCAAACGACCACGGATTCGACCCCTCACGTACAATCCTCTTCTCCTCACCTTCCTTGTTATTCTTGCCGGCACGTATAAATGGCAGGATATTCCAGACATGAGGGCTCAACTCTATAAACGGTATGTAGAAGAACTTTTGAGCAGTTGGGAATATGAGCGGAGAGGGAAAGACCATGAAGGAGAATCGGTCTTCACCCTGGGCCCGCTAACAGGCAAAGATGCTAAAAATTGCGCCCTTAAGGGCTTCTACTATCTCGGCTGGTACATGCACCTGCTGTACTATGGAGGTGAGCCAGGAACCATACCAACCAGAGAGGTAATTATTTCTGCTGTTGCTGGATATGTATCTGAAAAATATGAAAATCAATCCAATGAAATTGCTGATGGCATTGTAAGTTTCTGGATGGAAGCTGGAATTTTGAGTGTATGGAATCTGGAAAGTAATGAATATCTCACCTTCAGACACCTGACCTTCCAGGAGTATGCTGCTTCGTGGGGACTGGCTGAAATCTGGAGAAGTGACTCCCGAAAGGCCTGGAAATTCTTACGACCACGGTTACACTATTATGCCTGGCGGGAACCGATTCTTCTACTGGCAGGTATACTGGAAAAACAGTACATCAATGAGCTGGTGCGTCATATACTCAGGGGCAAAAGCCACTATGAACGTGTTCTGCACCGGGACCTGCGTTTAACAACTGCGCTATTGGGTGAAGGAGCTCCTCTGGATCAGAAGCTACGAAAAAGTGTAATACAGCGTTTATTTAAGTCAATTTGGTATTATTACCTGAAAATCGGAATTACCCTGCTCTTTACATATGTGATTGGGTTACTGATAATTATTTTTGTACTACCCTTAAAATGGTTTTTAATATTGGGAATTAGTATTCTCTGGACATTAGCATGGTATCGAAGCTTTGTGATCCAGGTAATTCCACAAATCCAGAATATTTTAGCTCTCCCGGTTCGTATATGGCAATATCCTTCATGGCAAAATCCTTCCCACAGACATATTATGGATCTTGCTCAAATACCCGAAGCTGTACCACACCTGATCAAGGCGCTGAATGTTATCCTATTATATGATGTGCGAAGTGCAGCCGCAACTGCTCTGGGTCAGATAGGTGATCCTGAAGCGGTCCCCCATCTGATCATGGCGCTGAATGATATCGATGAGAAGGTGCGCGAGAATGCCGCTACTGCTCTGGGTCAGATAGGTGATCCTGAAGCTGTCCCTCATCTGATCATGGCGCTGAGTGATATCGATAAGAAGGTGCGCGAGAATGCCGCTACTGCTCTGGGTCAGATAGGTGATCCCGAAGCTGTCCCCCATTTGATCAAGGCACTGAATAATTTACCTGATGTGCAAAGGGCAGCTGCAACTGCTCTGGGTCAGATAGGTGATCCCGAAGCTGTCCCCCATTTGATAAAGGCGCTGAGTCATAGCGATCATCGGGTGCATAAGAATGCCGCTACTGCTCTGGGTCAGATAGGTGATCCCGAAGCTATCACTTACCATATCAAGGCGCTGAGTGATAGCGATCATTGGGTAGGTGATCCCGAAGCTATCACTTACCTGATCAAGGCGCTGAGTGATAGCGATCATTGGGTAGGTGATCCCGGAGCGGTCCCCCATCTGATCAAGGCACTGAATGATTTCCCTTATGAGCGAAGTGCAGCCGCAACTGCTCTGGGTCAGATAGGTGATCCTGAAGCTGTCCCCCATTTGATCAAGGCGCTGAGTGATAGAAATGATTGGGTGTGTGAGGGTGCCGCTACTGCTCTAAGTCAAATACCCGAAGCTGTCCCCCATCTGATCATGGGGCTGAGTGATAGCGATGAGAAGGTGCGCGAGATGGCCGCTACTGCTCTGGGTCAGATAGATGATCCCGAAGCTATCACTTACCTGATCAAGGCGCTGAGTGATAGAAATGAATGGGTGCGTTGGAGGGCCGCAATTGCTCTGGGTCAGATAGGTGATTCCGAAGCTGTCACTTACCTGATCAAGACGCTGAGTGATAGCAATGGGAGTGTGCGTGGGAGAGCCGCAACTGCTCTGGGTCAGATAGATGATCCCGAAGCTGTCCCCCACCTGATCAAGGCGCTGAGTGATAAAGAGCATTGGGTGCGTCGGAGGGCCGCAACTGCTCTGGGTCAGATAGGTAATCCCGAAGCGGTCCCCCATTTGATCAAGGCGCTGAGTGATAGCAATGGGAAGGTGAGCGAGATGGCCGCTACTGCTCTAGGTCAAATACCCGAAGCGGTCCCCCATCTGATCAAGGCGCTGAGTGATAGCAATTTATATGTGCGTGGGAGAGCCGCAACTGCTCTGGGCCAATTGGCTAATATGTGTAGTGACTCTGAAAAACTTAAAAAAATTGCCAGCAAACTCTGGTGGCGATTAACAGATTTTGGTGGCGTAGCGGAATCAGCTTATAATGCATTAGAAAAAGTAGCGATACAACAATCGAAACTTGAAGTGGAAAGGCTGCCATTTGATGATCCTTTGATATCGCCCCATGCTGAAACGCCTTCGGATCGGATTCGATATACAAGATTGATTCTCATTGCGATAGCAATTGCAATGTCTACCATAATCGTACAGGTTAGTACTAGTATACTAACAGAACAAATAAAACAACAAGTATCAATAGGATATAAGGGCTTTTTGGTACTGATCGTTGCAGTGGTTATTCTTATTGCATTTATTCGGATACTTCAAATGTTTGAAAAGCAAAGTGAAAATGAAAAAAATAAAGAACGCTAATGAAGTTTATGCACAAATGTAGTGAATAAATTGACTATTTTTTTTCAAATTCTATCGGTTTCAAAGGGACTATCAAGTTATTTTCCTCAACCGCCCCACCACAGCCTCCACCTGCTTCACTGCAGTCCCGATATACCCCTCCGGGTCCATAACGCCCTCAATCTCTCCAGCACTAATAAACTCAGTCACCTCAGGCCGTGACATCAGTACCTCCTTCATATGCCTGCCCGACTCACGGGCCTCCATGGCGCTTGTCCTCACAATCTCATGGGCCTCCTGCCTGCCCACACTCCGCTTAGCCAGCTCGATCATCACAGCCTCGCCCATGTTCAGCCCGCCCATAAGCTCCAGGTTGCGCTTGATATTCTCAGGGAAGAAACGCAGATTTGCAATAATACCCTCAGCCAGTTTCAGGATGTGGTCTGTGAGCACGCAGGTCTCAGGGAAGATCACCCGCTCGCAGGAACTGTTGGTCAGGTCCCGCTCATCCCACAGCGTATTGTTCAGCAGTTCAGGCTCCACCATTGCCCTGACTATCCGGGCCAGCCTGTATACCTCAACACGAATTGTAAAGGTCTCAAAAAAAGACAAAATTTATTTACCAAAAAAGAGCATAACAATGTAATTTCACAAATACAATGATAGCTTTACATGGAACCTGGAAACCATCAGGAACAACAGACGATCAGGGAGATTTCTTCATATGGGGTGAGTCGTCTACAGCTTCCACTATCAAACGCCGGGGCCGCCCTCCAAAATTATCTGCCAGCAAACCCAGGCCCCATCCATTCCAGGTTGCACACGAAGACCTGAAGATGGTGATAGAACTCCTGGAAATTATCAATGGCAACATTATCAGTACCAAGACCCGCAAGGATGATGTGCTTTTATCTCTTCCTACATTATCCAGGTCGCCCCAGGCGTCACCGGATCTACTAAGAGATAATGGCAATGAAAGCCATGAAGAGCCAGTTGGTTTAATACCATGGAAAATAGAAGGTCTAAGCATCCCACCCGAAAATGCAATATCATTACTCAGCTCACTTTCGGGAGCATGGATCGAACATGACAACACAGTCATAGGAACCGATCTGAGGTTCTGGAGTAACGTTTCAAAATTTTCACTGGAACTGTTGTCAAAACAGCATTTTGTTCCCGGTATAGTCGTTTCTGAGAACGGTGAAGTATTTCCCAGATGGCAGTATATGCTGAATGATGAAGACGACAGAATGCACTTTTCAATGCTTGCAAAGTCAATGCCACCTGTTTGCAGGGCACTCCTCCAGAATAAGGTTCCAAATGTCCAGAAGGCATTCTTAGCAGATTTTCTCAATAGTGCCATTAACGACTGTATCCAAAACTGGATGTCAATCTCAGAGATCAGATCAAAAAAGCCAGGCATCTCAGAAGTATGGTTACAATCCCTTACAACCGGAGAACCGATACAAGTCCATAAATCAATTCTTAAAAACCTTTCAAAGGGATTACAATCATGGGAAGCCCCGATACACGAAATTGAAAAATCCGGATTTCGCACATCCTTTCGTCTTGAACCCCCAATTGAGGAAGAGTCGGATTTCTGGAACCTACGGTATTTTCTTCAGGCTTCGGATGACCCGAGCCTGCTTGTACCTGCCGAGAACGTCTGGAGGGAGTCAAAAGATACACTTCATTTCCTAAACCGCAAATTCGACCATCCCCAGGAAAAGCTTCTTGCCGATCTCGGGAAAGCCTCCCGCCTGTACCCTCAGATCGAGAACAGTCTCCATTCTCCCAGACCCACTGCAGCCCGGCTCACCACGCAGCAGGCATATGCATTTTTAAAAGAGGCTGTACCTTTATTTACAGAGAGCGGATTCGGGGTCCTTATCCCTCCATGGTGGAAAAAAGGGGGATCAGATTCGAAGCTTGGCGTAACATTAAATGTCAAACCAAAGCATGACCCTAAAAACAGCAAGGGATTGTTCGGTTTTAACTCGATAATCCAGTACGACTGGAAGCTTGCTCTTGGCGGTGAGCCCGTAAGTGAAGAGGAATTTGAAAATCTTGTAAACCTCAAAGAGCCGCTTGTGCGTATCAGGGGAGAATGGGTAGAGGTCAAAAAAGAAGATATCGCAGCTGCTATTAAATTCTTCAAATCCGGAAAATCAGGTGAAATGAAACTGGATGAAGCCCTCAGGCTGAGCGCAGGACTGGGAGAATCGGAAATTGGCCTTCCGGTTGGCGGATTTAATGCATCAGGGGTGTTATCAGAGCTGTTTGAGCGTTTATCAGACAGAACCGGAATAGATGAGCTGACACAGCCTGGTGATTTTGTAGGTGAGCTTCGACCCTACCAGATCAGGGGCTTCTCATGGCTTACGTTTTTGCGGCAGTACGGGCTGGGAGCATGTCTTGCTGATGATATGGGACTTGGCAAGACAATCCAGCTTCTTGCTTTGCTTATAAAGGATAAAGAAGAGGGAGTTAAAAAACCCACCCTTTTGATATGTCCTACCTCCGTTGTCGGGAACTGGTATCGAGAAGCAGAAAAGTTTGCGCCGTCCCTCAGGGTTATGATACATCACGGCACAGCCCGGGTCAAGAAAAATAAATTCTATTCTGAAGCTGTCAAGTTCGACATGGTGATCAGTACCTATGCCATTGCATACAGGGATGAAGATCTGTTCAAAAAAGTGGATTGGAGCGGTGTTGTGCTGGATGAAGCGCAGAACATAAAAAACCAGTTCACAAAGCAATCCCAGGCTGTTCGCAAGATCAAATCAGACTACCGCGTGGCTCTTACAGGCACACCTGTTGAGAACCGTTTATCAGAGCTCTGGTCTATTATGGAGTTTTTAAATCCGGGCTACCTTGGCTCGGCAGAAGGCTTCAGGAGGGGTTTTGCACTGCCCATTGAACGGTATAATGATAAAGATGCAGCCATGAAACTTCGAAGTATTGTTTCTCCATTTATCCTGCGCCGCCTCAAGACCGACCCCACCATCATAACAGACCTGCCTGATAAAATCGAGACTAAAGTCTACTGCAACCTTACAAAAGAGCAGGCTACACTCTATAAGGCTGTTGTTAAAGATGTGCTTATGAGGATCGAGAGCTCAGAAGGAATTGAAAGAAAGGGAATTGTATTATCGGCACTCACAAGGCTAAAACAGGTATGCAATCACCCGGCGCAATTCCTTGGTGATAGTTCGGCACTGCCAGAGCGCTCAGGCAAGTTGAACCGTATTACAGAGATGATGGAAGAAGTGATTGCCGAAGATGATGCTGCGCTTGTCTTTACCCAGTTTTCCGTGATGGGCAATATGCTAAAAAACCATCTCCAGCATGTCTTTGGCCAGGAGGTGCTCTTTTTGCATGGCCAAGTATCCCAGAAACAGAGGGACCAGATGGTTATGAGATTTTCTGAAAAGGGCGGACCCCGGATATTCATACTTTCGCTTAAAGCAGGCGGGGTGGGCCTGAACCTTACCCGTGCCAGTCATGTGTTCCACTTTGACCGGTGGTGGAACCCTGCTGTTGAGAACCAGGCGACAGACCGGGCATTCAGGATCGGGCAGACCAAGAATGTACAGGTTCACAAGTTTGTCTGTGAAGGGACCCTTGAAGAAAGGATAGATGAGATGATCGAGGATAAGAAAGCACTTGCTGAGAATATTATAGGTGCGGGCGAGGGCTGGCTGACAGAGATGTCAACCGAGCAGTTAAAGGATCTATTTGCATTGAGGCAAGCGACGGTAATAGATGAATAATGGAAACGAGGGTTGAATAATGGCCTGGCGTAATGACTTCTGGGGCGGCTATGCCCCTTCAAAACCAATAGAAGTGGAAGGCGGTATCAAAGCCAAAAGCAAGAGAGGCAGTATCGGGGATACCTGGTGGTCAAAACGCTGGGTAAGTGTCCTGGAATCCTTTGGCTGGAGCAACCGGCTTGACAGGGGACGACGGTATGCCAGAAAAGGCCAGGTGCTTGATTTTGAACTTTCAACAGGAAAGGTAGAGGCAACTGTCCAGGGTTCTGTACGCAAACCTTATTTTGTCACTATTGAGATCAAAACGATTACAAAAGGGGCATGGGATCATGTAATAGAGGAGATGTCGCAGAAGGCTATATTTGCAGCAAAACTTCTTGCAGGTGAAATGCCTGATGATATTGAAGATGCTTTTGAAGCAGCAGATGTGTCACTGTTCCCTGAAAGGTCAAAGGATATAAAAACGCACTGCTCATGCCCGGACAGTGCAAATCCCTGTAAACATATTGCCGCACTATATTATATTTTAGCGGAAGATTTTGACCGCGACCCTTTCATGATCTTTGAATTGCGGGGCCGGACAAAGGATGATATTACTGCGGCTCTTCGCAAACAGCGCACTGTAGATGATGAAAGCCAGCCTGAACCAGAGGCTCTAAAGGCTGGTGAGGATGATGAACAGGAGGAAGCTGCTTTGTCCATGGATGATTTCTGGGAGGCAGGAGAGAGCGAATCTTTTTCTGTTAGTATATCGCCGCCTGATGTGTCTGCTGCAGTTATCAAACGACTGGGAACACCTCAATTCTGGGACAGCAAGGAGGATTTTGTAGAGAAAATGGGCGGGTATTATGAAGAGATCAGCAGGCGCGCTATTGAGACTGCTTATGGTGAACAGGCAGGGGCGAAGAAAAGGAAGGGATGAAACAAGGAGATTTTAAATATTCTTTTTAATGTATAGGAAAGTATAAACGCATCTCAACCTCAAGATAGGTAGTTTTCCCAGATTCAATCAAATCTTTTGACAGGATTTACAGGATATACAGGATTAGCCCGTATCCTGTCAATCCTGTCCAGAATGCATCTGAAGTCCAGGATTCAAGGTTCTGGGAAACTGCTGCCCAGGCAGAAATATCCGGGAGCTGTGGCAAGGAAGGTGGATATGTTTGAGACCGAATTGCACAGGCTCGAACAGCTTGAGCACAGGTATGAGGACAGGAACGAGTTTGGTCAGAAAGTAGCTGATCTTGGGGAAAAGGTGGATTACTGGAAGCAGGTGCTTGCAGGACTGGACATATTGCTGAAGACCTATGGTACGCCTGAACGGATCTATATGAAGAGTGTGAAGGACGTTGAAGAGGCCTTCCATGCCCGGATGTGCGAGACTGCTGAAAAACAGTGCGGGGTGGGTGATGACGCTGCGGGCGGTGAGGGGGTAGGTTTTCAGGAAGGTTTTGGTAGGGGACATTATTGTAGAGTATTGTTGCAGGGTATATAAAAATTTATAGTATTAAACTGAAAATATTAAGTATGTGTGTGTCTGGTGATTTTGGTTTGTATCTTGATTCGTGGATTGGTTTAATTTCCGGTGGTTGCGGGTATCAGATGTAGGAGGTAGATTGTGGGTGAATGTACTGCAGGAGATGATGGAAAATCGAAGGTTGGAGGCTTATTACAGGCTTCGTGACTTAGGTATGGGGGTATATATTACGATGAATGAACTGGCGGATATTGGGAAGTGATGGAATGCGCAGAGTAGAAGTGAAGATAATTACTGATGATGAATTCAATCACTTGAGGTCACAGATTGTGACTTCAAACAATGATCTAAACTTGACATCACAGATTGTGATGTCCAATGATAATCTAAACTTGAAGTCGCAATTTGCTACCATAGAAAAATGGGATTCCATAAGGTCACAAAATGCGACCATAGAAGGCAAACCCGAGCAGCGCAGAAAATATTTACCGTATGCCTTTACACCAAAACAATGGATTGAAAAAACCACCGCCATTGGATTTGTTTCAAAGGTGGGACGTTACGTAGGCATTTGTGGTATCGCAAAATGCGACACCTTCAACGCAGTATCTGGGCAACAAGCCGTTGCCCAGTCAAACGTTGCGACGGCACACCCAACCGCAGCAGAGCTGCGGGGTATAACGAATCAGGTCAATAAAAGTCTTACTTGACATATTCTAGTTTTTGCATAGGTTCACTGCAAGCGTAAAAAACACTTAGACTTAAGTAACGTACCTATGAGTTAGTTCTTACCATCCGTTGCTGCCTTCCATGTTACCTATATTACATTGTTTTAACGACCAGGCATGTATTCCGAAAATTATATTTTACATATTTGCCTTTCAGTACCTAAATTTCATTTCGTTATGAACAAATGAGACCAATATTGGACGTTTATTCCGGATTTATGTCCGGAACAACAGTACTTAACATATGATCACAAGGTGCCCCGAACATGGTTACAATAAAACCTTTCAAAACCACTTTTATAAATCCACAACTGTCACAGCGAAACCGGCTGGTATGTCCGGTCTATGATACTATTGATGAGACCGAATATGCCAGGTATGGCAGTGAAGAGAATAATATTATTAATGTTACCACACGCAAGACCGGTGTTGACAGTGAAGAGTTCATCGCAAATGCAAAAAAATGCCTTGACCGTTTTTTTGATGAACATATACTTGTAGAACGTGCGGGACCTGCACTATATATTTACGGCATCAGGTACACACTCCCTGAAAATGTACTGGGCCAGATACCCGAAATAGCCAGGAGGAATATCTATTTTGCTTTCGGGTTGGTTGGCCTTGTAAAGGTGGAGGAGCTGGGCAGGGGTAGTATTGTTGGGCATGAGAGGATTTTTAAAAAACATACAATTGAACGCTATAACCTGATGAAGGCGTGCGGCATGAACTTCTCACCCATAGTATCTGAATACAACATGCCCGGACATGAGATTAATAACATTCTCGAAGATTACCTGGGCTTTAAGCGACCAGACCTGGTCTTGAGGGAAGAAAGAGCGCCCCTGGTGGACCTGGAACTGAAGGGCACCAGGCACCTGCTGTGGGAGATCACTGAAACTGAAATAATCGGGAAGATACAGCAACTGATGAAAGATGAGAATGTCTTGATACTGGACGGGCATCACCGGTATAATGCAGCCAATGAACTTCGTATAAAGGATGGTGTGGACCATACTATGATGATGTTCATGGAAGGCGGGGACCGTGCCGTCTTGCTGCTGCCCTGGCACAGGGTGGTAAGGCAAATGGATGTCGGCAAGTTTGGGTTGCAGGTGGAGCGGTATTTTGAGACAATCTGGGAAGGGGAGCTGGGTGATGGATTCCATACTGCATTGCAGGATAGTGAAGGCAGGTATGACGTTCGGATTGGGCTGTATGATGGAAAGAAGTTCTCTGTGCTCAGGGCAAATAAAGAGGATGTTAAGCGGCTTTCAGTGGAACTGGGGGAGAACGTGGGGCTGGACTATATCGTACTGAATGAATGGGTCATCGGGCCCTGTGTGGATAATGGCAATACAGATGATGTGGTCTTTGTGGATAGCATGGATGAGGCTGTTAACAAGGTTGATACCCAGGGATTTGATGCGGCTTTCCTGATACGGCCCCTTGCTATTGAAGATGTGGAGTACAAGGCTCATGTGGAGATGAAGAATTTTCCCCAGAAGTCTACATTGTTCCTGCCAAAGGTTGCTGAAGGGATAATGATGCGACGGTTTTAGGGAGTAGGGGCAGATGCGGGGGTCGGGATTTTCGTCTTTGAATTGATGAGGGCAATATTCAGAGCATGATCTTTGCTTTTATTTGAGCAATATCATGTTCTATCATTATGGTCCTCTCGTCGAAATGAGATTTGAAATCATCCCTGATGGACCTGATTTCAGATGTTATTTCTATCCTGTTTTGATCGATTTTACCACCAAGATCATCTCCGAGACCATCGATTTTGCTACCAAGATCATAAAAACCGTTCTTTGACACATGAATGAGCTATTTTAGCAAATCCGCCGCAGTGTCCAGTCTTTCATCAGTTTCCCCATCATCCACAAGCTTGTAGAATCTTTCATTTTCCCTGGTCGGGGTGAAATATTCTTTTTCAAG
>Ga0255456_1042_pt1 | contig 21427 bp, 18 predicted proteins | sample ANMaggQLBNCT01C7_FD_182646 | JGI IMG/M metagenome (GOLD analysis project Ga0255456, IMG submission 182646) | Sediment cell enrichment communities from methane seep in Santa Monica Basin, California, United Staets - ANME aggregate JGI... | ecosystem: Environmental > Aquatic > Marine > Cold seeps >...
TGTGTAAGAAGATAAACTGTATCTGGGACATTGACAGATGATATAAAAAATCGGCACGAATATTGAATGTGTGACTGTTTTCAATCCAACAATGTGATCAATTCATCTCTTGAATATCCAGATTGCTTAATTATTGAAATTAAGGTTCCTTTTGGAATGGGGTTCCTTTTCGGAATTATCACAAGAAATTTTTCACCATAAAGTCCTTCTCTGACTAAAGCAGTATGACTTCCTTTCCCTTTAATGGGGGCATAGTCAAATCCTGCTTTAAGCAGACTTTTTATAATTTTATCCTATGAAACTAAAGGAAGTTTACTCAAACTACAACACCGATGTTGGATGTGAATTTATTTGATGACTCAATAGAAGCTGTGAAATCATCCAAAATTCCAAGGATTTTAGCGTTTTCAATATACAATTCTACAGCTTCTTTCAAGTTTTCGAGAGCTTCTTGTGGTGTATCACCTGCACTGGCTATTTCGAGTTCCGGACATTTTGAAACATAAATTTTATCTTCCTGCCAAATAACTGCCGTAACATTGAATTCTTTCATAATTTTCACTTATTAGAGGTAATGTGGTTTGTGTTATAAAATTTTTGGTGGGGCAGAGAAAATATGTGTCTCAATCAAGCTGAAACAAAATAACCCTGATCAAGATTATTCACGAGCATCCACTATTATACCCCGGACTTAGCGAAGCAAAATCCAAGGTGCGTAACTATTTCATACCGCCGCCAGCATTTCTTCCTATGTGTAGAATGATTGTCGAGGGCGTGTGGATAAGCTGCTTATATACCTGCTTTTTTGGAAGTTTTTTTTAGAAAAATTTTTATGAGATTGCGTTTATTGTATTTTGGAGTGTGTGGTTGTGGACTGTATTCGGGACTTTGACGGACGAAATGGAAAATCGGGAGGCTGAGTATTATTTACAGGCTTTAGTACTCAAGTCCTGAGTCGTGACTGAAAGGAGGTAATAAATAAATGAGTATGAAAGTAAGCAACATAATGAGCATATTGCTCGTAGTGATGTGCTTTACAGGTTTATCTGCAGCAGCACCAACAGTAACTGGACCATTTGGAACACCTGCAAAGATTGTAGATCTTACAGAAGGTGGACACTTGGAGACTGATTTCGGTGCTAACTTTATGGCGGAATGGTGGTACATGAACGGAGATGCAAGATTGGTCGCATCTAATGGCGAAAAACAAGATATTGGGTTCTTTGTTGTCATGTCACATCAAGAATCTCCTGAATCTCTTCTTTTATTGGGGCAATCTCATCTACTTACTTCATATGGGATATATTTTGACAACGGCACAAATATCTTCAATTATGCTGAGACCTACGACGTTCCACAAACCAATGTTGGTGATTACATAGCCCTATGGACACCTTATGTGGACTACACATACCCTGGTGATGACTTAAAGAGATTGTATGGCTCAGCAGTCCAGGGGTATAACTTAAATTACATATTTGATGATCTAGAGATGGATCTGTTCTTCCAGACAAATATAGACAAGACAATAGATCAGGCGGATCAACCTCTAAACTTTACCGCATACGAACATTCCTACGGCACTCTCCACGGTTCGATAATTTTGGACGGCAAAAGATACACTGTCACTCAAGCCGAAGGATACATGGATCATATGATTCTTATTGGCGATCGTCCATTGCCAACGTGTCCATGGCCAATGTCTATGCATGGATGGACTTGGTTCGAAGTGACAACAGAGAAGTACCAAGCTGTTGCTTATGCTGTCAGGAGTCTGGAAGATGGTAACGAGACGTATACGTATAAACACCTGACATTGCTGAACAAGCATAATGGAAAGGTTCTTGCAAAGTACTCTGGTGATGATATAAAGATCACAGAATCTGGTTGGGCATATGAGCCTGATTACTACAGGTTTAGACCATATAGGGTCACATTCTTAACCACAGATTCATATCTGAATATTACGATTAATGCCGAAAACGTGATATGTTTCAATCAATCCAAGCCTGATCCTATTGGATTTGTTGATTTCATGGCTTTTCAACCCGACGGTGCAACGATTCAATACAAGGGTAATATTGAGGAAGGAAGCGCGTTCTATGAGTATTTAGTTTCGGACTTGGGGCTGATTTATCCCTACATTTAAAATAAAGTAAGATGCAAAATAGATATAAAAAATCGGAAAAAGCTACAGTATTTGTAACAACGTCTGCGGCAGCCAGCGACTTCGGATATGAATAACAACCCGAAGAGCATGAATGCCTCGGACTTCCGGTTCGAGTTGGCAAGGATGGGGCGACATCCCCTACCTTCCATTCTAAGTCCCCCCTACCCCATCCTCCTCCTCACCAAAAGCCCTTGAAAAACCTTGTAAAAATTAAAAATCCCGAACTCCATAGGCTCGCCCGATTCCCGCATCAATTCCAGCCCCTGCTCAAAGATGAGATGCAGGACGGGCAGTTGGTCAGCAGCTTGTACGCACCCTCTTCCTTTGCCATTTTTATCCTGTGTGTGGAATGATTGTCAGGGGGCTGTGGGTAAGCTGCGTGTACATCTGTTTTTTGGGAGTTATTTTCAGAAAAATTTTTATAAGATTGCGTTTATTTTGTTTTGAAGTGCGTGGTTATGAATTGTACTCGGAACATTGACGGACAAAATGGAAAATATGGAGTCTGAGTATTATTTACTGGCCTCAGGATTTGAGTCCAAGGTATAGTAACTATGTTTGATATAAATGATCTGAATATTGTAGATAAGAAAAAGAAATTCATTGAAGTTTTATTGATAGTCGGAGGACTAATCGGTAGTTTGGGGCTTAGTGGTGCAAAAGCTGTCAGTGAAGATGCTATTAATGTATATTTTGTTACTGCTAGTTATTTGACTTTTTTCGTATTGTTTTCAATCTTTTTATATGTTTTATTAATGAGGCCTTTGAAATTACCGTCATTCGTAGAAATTTTTTTAATTATTGTTGTGTCTTTTATAGTTGGGATTTATTTCTCTTTAATTGTTGTTTATCCCATTTATTTAGCAGAGGCAATAGACAAGTCGACTTTTTTTTTAATTATCCCACTAACATTTTTAGTTTTTTTAGCACTTACATGCTCAGAAAAGCGATAGGAATTCAAAAAAAGGCACTTAAAATAATCTTGTAAAATCTAAAAACCCTTGAGTATCAGCTTTGATGCTCCCCGCTTCCATTCAAGTCCCCCCTGTCCATTCCCTTCCTCACCAAAAGCCCTTGAAAACACCTTATAAAAATCAAAAATCCCGAACTCCATAGGCTCGCCCGACTCCCACATCAACTCCAGCCCCTTCTCTAAGGATAAGATACATGACGGGCAGTTGGTCAGTAGCATGTATATACCTTCTTCCTTTGTTATTTCTATCTTGTGTGTGGAATGATTGTCAGGGAGCTGTGGGTAAGCTGCGTGTACACCTTTTTTTTAGGGAGTTATTTTCAGAAAAATTTTTATGAGATTGCGTTTATTGTACTTTGAAGGGTGTGGTTATGAACTGTATTCGGGACTTTGACGGACGAAATGGAAAATCGGGAATTTACCACAGTGTTTCATCAGGAAATTCACATCATCGCGATTTCACACCTGGATGTTGTTTTCTTCTGCGATTCGCAGTGTTTATTTCCTCGATCTTCCTGTCAAACGCATCCAGCTCTGGCAAACATGTTAATTAAAGGAAATGTAAGGATAGACCATCAAAGTAATTTAAAATTTTATTGATAATTATGAAAGTTTTACAAAATAGATCATATAGGTCAAAATGGAAATTTATTCTTTGTATAATTACAATATTGATTGTTCCTAGCCAGATAGCAATAGCGTCAAATCTATCTGAGGATAACAATATCAATGTAAATACTAAATGGACCAATAATCATGTTGTAGAGGAATTCTATGTGGCCGTAAAGGAAATGCCTGCCTCTTTAGATGTTGTTAACTTTAATCTTACATCAATGAAATGTCCAGACTTGTTGTTCTATGATCTTACAACAGACCGAAGGCTCGAGTCACTTAATTTCAGTATAAATAATGAATGTCAAATTCCAGCCACATCCTTCGAATATACAACTTCAATGTATACCGGTAATGATAATATATCAAGGATTTCCTGGCTCGGACAGCCGTATTGTGTTGTTGACAATAATAACGAAAATATGCATATCGCCAGATTATTGATTGATGAAGATATGGATGATACTTATCTGATTGGTGATGGAAGTATTCTTACTCTACCTGAAGGATTTGCCATTACTGCATTTAATTTCTTTGAATATGATGATCATGAAGTAGATTTTTTATTAACCCGGGATGGGAACGAAAAGGATAGGAGAACTATAAAAGAAGATGAGCTGTATAAATATAATCTGGATATAAACAGCAGCAATCAAATTGAAAATTACACACTGAGATTCTATTTAGAAACACTTTTCTCAGGCATGTGTAGAAATGTTGCTAAGATAAATTCAACTCGGATGACCTCTTCAAATATACACGTGATCAACAACAATGAATCTTTTTCTTTTTCATTGAATGGATCTAAGATATCCTGGCTTGGACAGCCATATTATGTTGTTGACCACGATTCTACTGGTTTGACTGCCGCAAGATTACTTATTGATGATAGTATAGATCATTGTCACAGATTAAAAAAGGGAGATACTCTATTCTTGCCGGATGGATTTGCTATAACTGTACTGGAAAGACATCCACATATTATCGGATGTGGATCCACAACTGGAAGATCAGGTTATGGAAATTTCTCATTTTTATTAACACAATACGGTAACAAAATTGATAACAGGACTGTTAATGGCTCTGAATGTTATGAATATAGACTGGATCTTAATGGAAATGGTAAGAATGATAACTGGGTTTTGAAGTTCAATGTAGGTGATATTTTTTTAAGTACTTTAGAATTTTATTCTGGTGATTTTGTTGAGATAAATTCACTTAAATTAATCTCTCCTGACGTACTCAAAATTGAAAATATTAATGAAATGAATATTGTCATGGAAGGTTATAAAACCAATATTGAAAATGACGGAATGACATTAACTGTTGTAAGGGACAATATTACGGAAAATATTCCTTTTTCCAAGGATGGAACTGTATCTTTCATGGATAACTGGTTTACCGTCAGGATTAATAGTGCTTCAGATGCAATAGCAGTATCATCTGCAGTAATAATATCTGATACATATGAGCTGGTCGGAGCAGTTGAATATATAAATTCAGGTTACGCTGATGTTAATCTGACCTCTAAAGATAATCCTGCTATTTTGTACTATGATCTGGAAAATTCACAGGGTCATGAAACACTTAATCTTAGTATAGACAATAACTATGATCCTCCTTATATATATGATCCATATAGGATCCCGGCAGATTCATTTATGTATACCACCAGGATATATCCTGCTCGTGACCATAATGATCTTAAGATCGCATGGCTGGGAGAGCCTTATTATGTAACTGAGCATAATAGTTCATCAATTGTAATAAACAAATTCCTGATAGATGAACGCTCAGATTACTGTTATCAGTTGAGCATGGATGATCCACTGATTCTGCCTTACGGATTTAACCTCACAGCAAGTATTAATGATAGCAATATTGCATGTCTTTCATTGATCAAAGATGGTCTTGAAGTGTACAATGCTACTACAAGAGATGGGGATATATTCCAGTATAAAGAAGATCTGAACAATAATGGTATTAATGATAACTTGGTACTAAGTTTCAATGTAAAGAGTGTTAATGAAACAAAAGGCAGTGTTATGATCAATAGTCTCCGGATGATCTCACCGGAATCTCTTATGATAAATGATGGAGATGTTATGCTGGCGACTTATATGATTAATATTAAAAATGCTGGAAGTACGATCGAAGTCAGGTTAAAGTCAAAAGAGGATTATATTCGTAATGATATAATCCTAAAAGAAGACAAGCTCACCGGAATCTTAAATGATACATTTTTCATTAGAGTAAATGGTGCTGTGGAAGTTGTAAAATTATTAAAAGCAACAGATACTCAGCAGTATGAACATGAATTGATAAAACGTCGTGTAAATTCTATTAAGGAAAAAATGCCGGATATCATGAAGAATGATACAAATATAACTGATGAAACAACATCGGATGAAACAATACATGATGTTCCGGTTCCGGGTTTTGGTTTATTCATATGTGTAATGATACTGCTTATTGTTAGAAAAAAAATATGAAAAAATAATGGAATTATGGTATGAATTTAAGTATACGAAGACCCTGTACTGTTAGTACGGGGATAGTTATTCTACCGAGATGGGGGTTTCATGCTCGAAAATGTTGATGAAATATGCCATAATTTTTTATTTTTAAAATAAGTCTTAAATCGTTATCATTTTATCATAATAATTTATGAAATATTATTAGATTTATATTTAGTGAAAATAAGTCAGATTAAATATAACTAAATAAACTTCATAATAGGGCGGCATGATCGTGACTGAAGAAAATATGACAAGAATAACAGAAAAAAACCATGGTACATTATTGACAATTTGGCTAGTTCTTATATTAATTGGCAACTTTTTCAGTTCGATATCATATTTGTTCTCAATTTCAACATTTACATCAATTTATCCTAATATTTCTCCTGGTATTTTTTATTTTGTGGGCATTTTAACATTTGCAAACGTTATTTGTGTGATATTCTTGTTTAATTGGAAAAAATGGGCATTCTTTGCATTTTGCGGAGTTACAGCAATCGCTGTAATTCTAAATTCATTTGTAATGACATTGGGAATTGGCCCTTTGTTATCTGGTTTGATTAGAGTATTGATCCTATATTTGTTACTAAAACCAAAATGGGATTTGTTAGAATAATTCCACACCAAAAAGATAAAAGGAATTAAGAATGCCGAGCATCAACTTCGATGCCTTTCGGATTTTTAATCCGAGGTAGTGACGACATCCCCCACCTCCCACTCTAACTACCCCCTCCCCCCTGAATCTCCTCACCAAAAGCCCTTGAGAACACCTTGTAAAAATCAAAGATCCCGAACTCCATAGGCTCACCCGACTCCCGCATCAACTCAAGCCCCCTCTCAAAGGATAAAATACAGAACGGGCAGTTCGTCAGCAGCCCGTCCACACCTTCTTCCTTGGCCACCTCCATCCTGCGTATGGAAAGTCTATCGGAAACCTCAGGGTAAGCAGCACGCACCCCACCCCCGCCGCCGCAGCAAAGCCCCGAAGACGGCACCTGCACCAGTTCTATGCCCGGAATCTTCTGGATAAGGTCAACATATATAGACTCATCAAGCTCGCTGGCCCTGATATGGCAGGGATAGTGATACATAGCACGCATATTGACAGGTTTCAGGTCTTCAAGTCTCAGGTTACCATCTGCCTCCATCATGGTCATGTACTCACCCACATCAAATATCTCAAAATCAAAATCAAGCCCGTATTCCCTTGCCAGTCCAGGGTAATCGTGCCTGAACGTAGAATTACAGCCAGAACAACTCGTAAGGATGTGGGGTACACCGTGGCTGGCATAAGTATTGAATATCTCAAAGTTCTGGGTAACGAAAGGTTTCATGGCATCCCTCATCCCCACCCTCATGAACGGACTGCCACAACACACCTGTTTTTTAGGTATGTGTACCGCAACATTGTTGTGCTGGAAAATATTGATTATAGCAGCGGCAGTATCCTGCTGCCTGCGATTGATGATACACCCGAAGAACAGAACCACTTCAGCAACAGGCTCCCCCTCGAATTTCTTAATATACAACTCGTGTATCCCGTGAAAATCACTCTCATACTCAGGATACTCGTCCACTGCTTGAGTAGTAGTCACAGGCACGCTCGCACCCGTATCAAGCACAGACATGATAAGGCGTTTATGGGCCGGCATGGGTCCGACCTCATTTGCCACAGCACCGCACCTGAGATATTCGATAATATCCCTGCGCAGGGACAGGCCTTTGGGACATGCGATCTCGCACTCCTGGTCTACAGGGCATTTATAGAGCCCCTGCTCCACCAGCTGCCTGATGCGCTCATCCCCTGCCGAATCCCTGGGATCTACGGTAAACCTGAAAGATTTGGCTATTGCTGACGGACCAAGGAACGACCTGTCCACATCAATCACATTACAGTCCGAATAACAGGCACCGCAGAAAATGCAGTCATCCACACTATTAAGTAGTTCCACATCAGCCTGTGTTACTGTGCCTTCTTCTTTTTCTTTTACAGTATGGTCGGTGATCAGCCACGGGTGGACCTGTTCGATAGTGTTATAGAAGGGTTCCAGATCCACCACCAGATCCTTAATGGTACGCAGGTGCACCAGCGGCTCCACCAGCACAACCCCGTCCCTTACCACATCCATAACCTGGGTCTTGCAGGCCAGCATTGCCCTGTGGTTGATACGCAGCGCACATGATCCGCATATACCGCTGCGGCATGAGCGCCTGAACGTCAGACTGCCATCCCGGTCGTCTTTGATGTTGATGAGGCAGTCCAGTATGGTTGTGCCGCTGCTAAACTCCAGTTCAAAATCCTGGTAATAAGGCTTTTCATCTATATCCGGGTTAAACCTGAGAATGCGGAATATGGCCTTCATTTCATTCATTTAATACATCCTCCTCTCAGGCTTGTAACTGGTAATGGTCACGGGTTTATATTCCAGCAAAGGTCCGGTCTCACTGCGGTATGCAAGAGTGTGTTTGAGCCATCCTGCATCATCGCGCTCTGGATGATCGGTCCGGTAATGTGCTCCCCTGCTTTCCTCCCTGGCCAGGGCGCTGGCTGCAATGACCTCTGAGAAATCCAGGAGGTTCCTTAATTCCAGGGCTTCCATCATCTCTGTATTGAATATCATTCCCCTGTCACTGATGCCGATGTTGTTGAACCGTTCCCTGAGTATTCGGGTCTCCTTCACTGCTTCGGCCAGCTTCCTGCTGTCCCTGAATATCCCGCATTTCCCTGTCATGACCGTCTGCAGGTCATTCTTGATATCCGCAACACTTTCACTACCGTCCATCTCTGCCAGGCCGTAGAACTCATGTTCAATGGAATCCAGCGTCCTGGGAGATACGCCCCCTATAGCTGCTTTTTTTACGTACCGTACCGCGCTTATCCCTGCACGCCTGCCAAATACGATTGCTTCAAGCAATGAGTTCCCTCCAAGGCGGTTGGCACCATGCACACTGACACAGGCACATTCCCCTGCTGCAAAAAGCCCGCTCACACCCAAAACTCTTCCATTTATATCAGTTGGTATGCCGCCCATGGAATAATGAGCAGTTGGCTGGATGGGAATGGGTTCATGCACGCAGTCCACGCCTGCGAAACTTAAGGCTATATCATGTATCTGGGCCAGCCTTTCCATGATCAACTCCTTTCCAAGATGTCGCAGGTCAAGATGGATATAACCATCAATCCCCCTGCCTTCATCTATCTCTGTCTGGATGGCCCTGGATACTACGTCCCTGGAAGCCAGTTCCATCTTGGACGGAGCATAACGTTCCATGAACCGCTCACCATTTTTGTTCACCAGGTATCCACCCTCGCCTCTTGACCCTTCTGTGATAAGTATACCGTGTTTGTACAGTCCTGTGGGATGGAACTGCACGAACTCCATGTCCTGCAGGGGCACACCCGCCCTGTATGCCAGTGCCAGCCCGTCCCCGGTATTGGCATGGGCATTGGAAGTTATGCTAAATGCCCTGCCGTATCCGCCAGTTGCCAGCAGTACGGCCCTGGCTCTTATGACCTGGAGTTTTCCACCTGCCATATCGTATGCTACCACTCCCCTGCATATGTTATCATGAATGATGAGTGAGACAACATGCCATTCGGAATATACTTTCACCCTGTTTTTCATCATCTGCTCGTACAGGGTCTGGAGAAGTATATGGCCGGTCTTGTCTGCAGCATAACATGTCCTGGCATAACTGTGTCCCCCGAAGTCCCTTTGGGCTATTACGCCCTCTTCGGTCCTGCTGAATATGGCCCCCATCTTGTCCATGGACCTGATGTCACCGGGAGCTTCACGACACAGTATCTCGATTGCGTCCTGGTCGCCTAAGTAATCGCTGCCTTTCACTGTGTCATAAATATGCGATTCAAGACTGTCTCCTATCTTTTCGGCCCAGCCGTCCAGTACCGCTGCAATCCCACCCTGGGCGGCACCTGAATGGGAACGCAAGGGGTGAGACTTGGATATTACAGCTGTATCAGCTTCTTTACTGGCTTCAAGGGCGGCCCGCATCCCGGCAAGTCCACCGCCTATTATGATGATGTCGTGTGTTAGCATGTAAGATAATTATTTACTGAATGTATATTATAGTCTGCGGCACAATGAGTATCCCGTCTGATATCCCTGATCTGGGCGTAACGAAATCCGATATCCATAACTAATCCACTCCCAGCTTCCATTCTAAGTCCCTGATGTCTCATTACCCTTCTCACTAAAAGTCCTTGAGAACACCTTGGAAAATCAAAAATCCCGAACTCCTTAGGCTCGCCAGACTCTAGCATCAACTCCAGCCACTTCTCTGAGGATACGATACAGGATGAGCAGTTGGACAGTCTCCTGCTCCCTTAACGCTATAAACCCATAACATCAATCGTTTAATTATGCAAAGGCACCAAGAAAAAGAAGAATTGACAAAAAATGGCAGATTATTTTTCAACTCATGAAGGAGCAAATGTATTTAATCAGCAAATAGTTTTTTAAGAAATTACGTTATAATATAAGCTTAAGTCTTATGTGAATGGTGAGATACATGGGAGTTTCTGCAAAATACGATATAGCTATAGTTGGGGCAGGGATTGCTGGACTTTATTGTTGCCTAAATGCCCATCCAGATAAAAAGATAGGTCTATTTGAAGCATCGCATAAAATTGGAGGACGAATCGAAACTGTTGACATGGAAGGATTTTTTGCTGAATATGGATCCATGAGATTTGATCCTTCTAGACAGTTTTTAATGCAAAAGCTCATACAAGACTTAGGTCTTGAAACTGAACACTTCCCAGAGTACTCCAGCCCTTCTATACAGAACCGACAGACAATATATAATCTCAAGGAAAGAGAGAAAGAACTGACCACGTTGGAATTAATCAAAGTTGCTATACAACGTGTATTGGATAAATCTGAAGAACAGCTCCTCTCTATGAATGAGGAAGAGCTGGACCATATAAGACGTGAAGCAAAATATAAAGGCGAATACTTGTGGAAACAAGGTTTATGGAGTATTTTTAGCGATGTATTAAGTTTCGATGCTATCAAGTTTCTGATCATTGAGGGGAGCTTTTACCATTCAATACATGAAAATCCAAATTCAGTAGAATGGATAATTGTCATGATTAAAATGTTCCAGATGAGTAAAAATCTCAAGGGTATCAAAAATGGAATGCAGCAGCTTACCAATACAATGTTTGAAAAAATAAAGGAAAAAGGAGTAGTGGTTTACAAACAACACACTCTTCAAGATTTGAGTAGCTCTGGAGGAAAGGACATTATATTACTATTCAATAATGGTAAGACATTCAAGACCAAGCATGTTATATTGGCGATCCCGCAGAAATCGCTTTTGTCTGTTAATAGCTTGCCAGATAATATCAAACTATTGTTGCATTCGGTGATGAGTATACCGCTGTTGAAATGTTTCTTTGTGGTTAAAAATCCATGGTGGAAACAGAATGTTCCTAATGAAGGGTTGACAACCTTCCCAGCTAGAGAACTGCACTATTACAAGCATGGAGGGAAAGGAAACATAATGGTTTACTGCGATCGACCATATATTACTTTTTGGAGTGAATATGTAAAAGCTGAATTTCATGATAAAACGGAATTAGGCAGGAATGAAGAATTGCCAAAGATGTTTGCACATCTTATGAAAATCGATCCTAGTGACATTATAATATGCGGCATACGTGATTGGGGTAAAGAACCTTATGGTGGTGCCTATCACATTTGGAAACCTGGAATACAATCTTGGATAGTAATTGATAAATTGACATCTTTTGCTTTACGAGAAGACAGTCCAAAAAATATACATATTTGTGGAGAAGCTTTTTCTGACTATCAGGGTTTTATGGAAGGAGCGCTCCGGTCTGCACGCAATGTTATGGCTGAAATACAAATATAAATAACTTTCAAAAAATAGGGCCTTGGGACAATATTGCCTAACATCTTTCAATATTTTCATTAGTAGGCTAGAGAATGTTATTATAATTTGGTTTAAATTTCATTGTAATTCTATCCCATGTAACGCATTTGTAAGGTGTCAACGGCGATCAAAAATTCCCCTAGGCCCATAAACTCCATTCCCTTATTTAAGAGGCTGTCTAACAATTACTGCGAGTAATAAAATCATTCATTCTTTTTTGATTTTAAACCATATTTGGCCTTCTTTTCCCCGAATTTTTGAATTAATGGACAGCCTTTTAAGGATAAGATACAGGACGGGCAGTTGGTTCACCACCCGTAAGCACTCTCTTCCTTTACCATTTCTATCCTGCATAAGAAGATGAACAGCATTTGGGACATTAACAGATGAAATGAAAAATCGGGATGTTGAGTGTTATCTATAAGCTTCGATACATTATTCCGGGATCGTTGACTGCGGGGTAGGGGATTTATGCTCGATTAAGTGAGATTTACGAAAGCCATTTAGCTTATAAAAGCGAGTAGGGTAGAGGGAACAGAAATGTTCACTCACAGGTTCGGGCTGGCAGATGCCGGAGAAGGGTTCAAACTGGTGGCCGGGGCAGGAGAGTCCATGAAAGTAATAGTCGGGCCCGGAAATTGCAAGGAGTGAGATGGATGGAAATTGTCAGGGAATACCAGAGGCGGGAGTTTTGCAAGGACTGGGGCTGTCCCAGCCAGAAGAAGATTGATGAGGCAGTAGACCAGGCAGCTGCGGATGCTGTAAGAGAGCAGGATTGTAAGAGCTGTATGGCTCACGTTTTCCACAAATGGCTGAATGGTAAGGACTACCGGATAGTGGTTGTTGAATAAATGAAACTTCAGGATCCTTTTCGTTTATTTGCTTTTAAATATGGTTGTCGTATCTGTTTTATTCTTTAATTTTTGGTTGTGCCTGGATTTTTTTATGATTAAATATTTCAGCCCACATCTCACTAGCTAATGGAGTCCCAAAATTTTTTGTGAACCCAGCTCCTGTTAATAATACATGCTTACTGCTTTGAATATTCATATTATTATCTTTCATCTTTCTAAATCATAATATCCAATTAGTTATAATCTTTTTATTTAAGGAGTAGCCAGAGCAGTGAATGACCATGACTTCGTTAGCTAACATGTTTTGGTATGAAGCCAGAACTGTTTATTCGGAAATATTCATATGCTCCAATATCTGGAGCGGTTTCGCTATAACTTTCGGACTTTTCGTTAATTGTAATCATAGTACCTGAGTCAATCATCTCTGAGGTCGCCATAAGGTGAATATCGGGTATTTTACTGTCTCCATCAATAAACCCTGGATTTGTGGATAAACTGCCCTCTCCAAGTTCATCAATATCTAAAGGAGAATATGTCGTTTTCCCAATGGCAGCAGCGATATTACCAAAATCCTCAAAGTCCTGTCCGTCCGGCACTTGCCAATTATTATGTGTTGCCACCACCTCATAATTATTCCCCTCAACAACCAATCCAGGGGCATATAGATCAATCAGGTCATTGTTATACGCGATGTTATTCTTGAGAATAATGGTATTATCCCCAGGATCTGCATAAACCGCATAAGGCTCCTCTATCCAAAAACCTCCGTATCGATTTCTGATTGCAACATTGTGGTAGTATTCGACATGACCCACTCCTTCATAACCAATAAACCCCGTCCACTCCTTATTTCCATATGCTAAATTCCTTAGATAAAGAAGGTGATGAGAATCGGAGTTTGCAGCAAATCCAGCATTTCCATTATCATAAGATATACTATCTTCAAATGCGATATTGTAACTGACCTTTCCACCTTTTGGCCAATCTGATACATCAAAACCATGGTTAGTGTTTCTATAGGCAGTACAATTACATATGGCAATTGTGTGACCTTGGTTGATCGCTATTCCGTGCGCATTAGGTTCTGCGCCATTATTGTATGATTGTGATTTCACTATATAGCCATTTTTAGAATACAGATTACCATTCTCAGAACCTGCAATACTAATCCCATCATAACCATTTCCGTAAGCTATGACAGAGTCGATCTTGAATCCGTCTAAGGCACTTAAGTATAAGCCGGCGTAGCAATTATTTCGGACAATAACTTCCCGAATAACAATATTTTTAGAGTGCTCTGATACATACTCATCAGATACTATACCAGACTCTGGCATTTTCTGAATGCTCAGTCCTTGAATAATAATGTTACTTTGGCTTTCTTTCAGACCAATGCCGATAGAATAAGCAGGTTGCCCTGTACCATCAATAATCACTTGTTCAAATGACCCGGGTGAACCATACGCCGACAAGGTGATAGGGGCGTCCTCTGTTCCCGAGTTACGAAATAGAATATTAGCTTCTTTGTAAGTACCCGCCCGGATATATGTGATATCTCCTGCAGTCATGGTCCTAGCTGCTTTTTGTATCGTCGCCCATGGACCATGCATGCCAGAGACGTAACTTGATGATAGTCCGTCATTATTATCACTGACCTTAGGGTCAGCGTTATTAACATAATAGATGTTTCCACTTACGGCATACTCAGGTAATTTATAGTCGGAGCACCTTAGGTAAGAAAACGCGATCTCTTCTTCGGGAAGTTCAGGTAACTCCTCTTGAATGCAACTGCTTGTGAAAATTATTCCAGCCAATGCTAATATTAAAATAGCATATCTTAACTCTCGTTCTGCTTTCATTATGAGTCACGGTATACCCCGGACAAATTGTCCCGGGCCTGTATGGCGTTTTCAGGATTATATCCTGTTATTTCCGCATGTGTATTAAGATTATGCGGGGGAAGGGATTCGAACCCTTGTACTCCTACGAGACTAGGCCCTGAACCTAGCGCCTTTGACCTGGCTGGGCAACCCCCGCATAGGGTTTTTTTGTGCTACCGAGCTTTGCGAGGTGCACACTTCGATCGAACCTTGTAAGGTTCGGCTGCGGCAAGAACCGCATTTGGGTCTTGCATCGAAAATCCAATAACAACATGACAAACGCTGCCATGCAGTCAATGAATATGGATTCCTGAATTGTATTAATCAGATTTAAGCCTTTACTTTGACCCCAGCAACTTGATCAGCAGAGCCTTTTGCGCATGCAACCTGTTCTCTGCCTGGTCAAGCACTGCAGAATGAGTACCAGTAAGCACATCACTCGTGATCTCCTCGCCCCTGTGCGCAGGAAGACAATGCATAACCATACAATCATCCCTGGCAACATTCACCAGCGCATCATTGATCTGGTACGGCCCCAGGTCACGCAACCTCTGCTCCCTCTCATCCTCATCGCCCATAGACACCCATACATCAGTATACAGGACATCTGCATCCATTGCAGCCTCCTTTGGTGCAGTAACAACCTCAACCGAACCGCCCATACCCCTGGCCTTTGCAACCATGTCAGGGTCAGGCTCGTACCCCTCAGGGCAGGCCACGCTAATCTGCATCCCAGTAATAGCAGCAGCCAGTATCGCAGAGTTGCACACATTATTCCCGTCACCTATCCATGCGAACTTCAGGCCTTTGAGCCGGCCCTTATATTCCCTGATAGTCTGCAGATCAGCCAGCAGCTGGCAGGGATGTTCCAGATCAGACAAAGCATTGATGACGGGCACTGTTGCATATTCTGCCAGCTCTTCCAGCGTACTGTGACTTACGACCCTTGCCATAATACAACTGACATACCTGGATATGACCTGCGCAGTATCGCCTACAGTCTCCCCCCTTCCAAGCTGGAGGTCCCGATAGCTTAAGAACAATGCATGGCCGCCCAGTTCAGCCATGGCAACCTCAAATGATATACGTGTCCTGGTAGATGATTTTTCAAATATCATGCCCAGGCTCTTATGCTTGAGCATTTCAACAATCTTACCCTTGGACCTTTTCACCTTCAGATCATCTGCCACATCAAGCAGTTCATTGATCTCATCAAGGGAGAGGTCGCTTATAGATAACAGATTCGACAAAAATACCGCCTCCTGTCAAACAGAAGTCATAGTTAATACATCTGGCCTATTTAACTGTTATCCCCGCGCAGGACTTTCATGTGGTCAATACGCTTCTGTATCAATTCTTTCTTGCCAATATCATGCCTGCACTCCAGTGGCCCTTTAACATTGGACAGCGCCTGCTCCGCAATCACTTCCGCCTCTGCTATGGTATCAGCAATTCCCACAACAGCAGCTGCCCTTGAGCCTGTAGTGTACACCACACCATCAGCTTCATACACACTGGAAAAGAACAGCAATGCTTTACCCATATCCCCAACCTCGATAGGTGCATCCTTTACAGGATCTTTTGGATATCCGGCAGGCACTGCATATTTACACACACTTGCTTTCTCAGAGAACCTCACATCCAGGGTGTCAAGCGTGCCGGCTGCCACAGCCTCTGCAATATCAATAAAATCAGTCTCAAGCAGCGGCAGTACATTCATAGCCTCCGGGTCCCCGAACCTGGCATTGAACTCTATCACCCTGATACCGGAGGCAGTCAATATGAACTGGCCGTACAGGATGCCCTTGTACTCTTCACCAGTTTCCTCCCTTACCTTGGCGATAACATCCTCCATGATCCCTTTTGCCTCAATATAGTCGCCCTCGACCATGAAAGGCAACAGGGTCCCTGCATCGTTATACGACCCCATGCCGCCTGTATTGGGCCCCAGGTCGCCTTCGTATGCCCTCTTATGGTCCTGCACCGAAGGTGCATAGGCCAGGTGGGTCCCGTCCACAAATGCCTGGACCGTTACTTCCTCGCCTTTCAGGTTCTCCTCGATAACCACCATATCACCTTTTAACAGTTCACTTGCATAGGCTTTGGCAGCATCCAGGTCAGGTAACTGGTCACCCATGACCTTGACACCCTTACCCCCAGTCAACCCGGCTGGTTTTAAGGCCACGTCTCCCAGTTCATCTATATAATCATGGGCCTGTGCTTCCTGCCCAGTACTGAAAACCCTGAATGCGGGAAGACCTGCGATGTGGTGTTTTTGCATGAACTTACGTGTCCACGCCTTATCGAACTCCAGTTTTGCAGCCGCTCGTTTCGGTCCTACAGACTGGATACCGATAACCTCAAGGGCATCAGCCAGCCCGGCAGCCAGCGGCGCTTCGGGGCCTATCACCGCAATATCCGCACCGATATTCTTTGCATACTCAGTGACCTTATCTACATCGGTTTCACTATTCAACAGGAAATCCTCACACAGGACTGCAATTCCGGGATTTTTTTTGGACATTACAGCATAGAGCTCATGCTCACGTTTACTTCGTGAAATGGCATGGGCAATGGCGTGTTCACGCCCTCCTCCACCTACCAATAAGATTTTTTTCATATCAGATCCTCAAAACGATTTTTATTAATGATCATAATAGAACTCAATTCAATAATATCCATTAATAATGTTATGGTTTTCTTTACGTAGTGCTCCATGAATACTTGTTATACATCCAATAGCCAGGCCCGGCACCAGGCCAAATCTTAACATGGGGATGCTGATGATGATGGGGGCATTGGGATGCATGGCGGCGTATAAGGATGTATAAGAATGCATAAGGATGCTTATCAATTGTATATTGCTGTTTGGAACTAAAAAATATGTGTTTATAATTTGATAATGTCGTTAATTACACAGTCCTTTTTGTAAAGGTTTATTATATGTTACGATACATAAGACTGTTAAATCTTGCGGAGATGACGAGAGGATGGAAGCACGGGATATTATTTTCTCAATAGTAATGATAGTGTCGTCCTTTGTATTAACATACAAGTGGATGACAAGATTCGCCTCAACGAATTATACAGCAGATGCCGTAATTGTACTTGCTGCAATGGTACTGATGGGTGCCCTGGCTGCAATGATACTGTCTGTGGATATCAGGTTAAGACGGATCGAGTCCATAATGGAATCAAATGAAAGGGCACTCAGGATCAACATCCAGAGCGTAGAAGAAAACCTGGATCGAAAACTCAATGTAGTTCTTAATAAAACCAACAATACAGTGGAAGAGATGTCAAAAAGGATGTACCGGTAAACCTAACCGGTAAATCCATCTTTCAGCATAATCCCGACCATTTCAATTGCTCTGGCGGCATCATCTACATCTTTTACTCTTCGTATATCGATATGGCCGTTCCTGTAAATCATAACCTGCCAGTTATCGAGCCTGAACCTTGCCACTCCCAATTTAGCAGAGCAGCGGCTCTCAGGCATTTCCAACTCCTTAAGGATACTGCACACGACATCCATATCCAGGCCACTGCCAAAACTGGATTCTGCGATAAATAAGGATGCGTCTACTATACAAGGTCTGGCCAGGAATATCTTTCTTACAGTACTCATCTGGAACACCATATAGCATGGTAGATATATTATGATTCGGGATAAGAACCAAATAATATTGGGACCAGATTTTTGTGCCCAAAATTTATATTGGTCTCAAGTTATTGATGAAAATCCCCTAATAATTCCTCAATCTTACTGGCGGTAGTATCCATTTTCACAAATAACGGCCCGAGATTGGAATTTGCACTTGCAAGTACAATAAAAAGGGCTTTTTCGCCTGCTTTTGTCATTACAAGTTTGCAGTGCTCGCATTCGATAACCACACGGTGGGGAGTTCCCTGTTCCACCTGGCTGGAAATGATATCCGCTGCACTATGCACTGCAGAGCAGATAGCTGCAAGTGTATCAGGATTGTACCTTGCCGGGACCAGTGATGCCAGGTGGACACCAGACCGACTGGCAACAAGTGCTGCTTCAATACCCCCGGTTATTTTAAAACCAGTAAGTATTTCCATGAGATTTGCTTGCATATCAAACGTCATACTTAAAATTACATAACTGTTCTTAGCTTAAGGCAAATGTGGATTAAACGAAATATCCAACTGTATATACTCTTTAATAGACTTTAAATATAAGTCTACCGATAGAATTAATAGCATTTCAGGATGTATGAATGAATATTCGCAATATCTATATGGGGATGAAAAAAAATGGCAAGGGATTCTGTCGGAGTTATCTTCGGCAAGACCGGAACTCACGATTTCAGTTTCGCTGTACCAGATAGCACTCTGGTTAAGCGTACCGATTATGTAAAAGTCTGGCATGAAAGTGATGGCTGGACACTGGCACAGGTCATGTCAATGACCCGCAGTAGTGATGATTTTAAACTGGACCAGGCCGCCGATGCTGCAGGGGGTGCAAAGATGGAAAGCCCAAACAGCAAACTGGTAGCTGAGGCCACGGTAATCGGGGGACGTGACCAGGAAGGATTGTTAAGGTCGCCCAGGACCCCGTTCTCACCAGGGGATAAGGTGTTTATAGCAGACCATGGCCTGATACGTTCAACACTTGGCCTGTCCCATGGTGAGGTGAATATGGGGCTGCTGGAAGGCCACGACATCAAAGTGTCCCTTGAAATGAACAGCCTCATCCAGAAACACTGTAGTATCCTCGCCAAGACCGGTAGCGGTAAATCATATACTGCAGGTGTCATACTGGAGGAGGTACTGGAACGGGATGTTCCACTGCTTATTATTGACCCTCACGGGGAATACAGTTCACTGAAAGAACCAGGCACTGATAACGCCCTGGATCTGTATAGTAAATTCGGTATATCTCCCAGGGGGTACGGGTCACAGGTCACAGTGTATACGCCTGCAAATAAAGTGCTTAACAAGGATGCTGATAAGGTGTTTCGGCTGGATGGCATGAACCTGAGTGCAAAGGACCTGATGCAGATACTTCCGGATGAGAAATCCAATAACCACCAAGGACTGCTGTATGAGGCTATTTCCATGATCAAGGCAGAAAAGGAGTTCTATGTCCTGGATGACATCATATTCGAGGTGGGGAACAACAAAAGCAAACTTAAGTGGAACGTTATTTCATCCCTGGAATCCCTGCGTGAGGCTGATATCCTTTCTGACCACCCTACTACTATCGAAGAGCTGTTCGCTCCGGGACGGGCATCTATCATTGACATGAAGGGGGTATCCCCCCAGTTCCAGGGTATGATAGTGGCAAAGCTGTGCAGTGACCTGTTCGAGGCCAGGAAGATGGGGGAGGCCCCACCAGGCATGCTTGTGGTGGAGGAGGCGCACAACTTCTGTCCTGAAAGGGGTTTTGATAAGACTGTAAGTACTGAGATTTTGCGTACGATCGCTTCGGAAGGCCGAAAGTTCGGGCTGGGCCTGATGGTTATCAGCCAGCGGCCTGCACGTATCGATAAGAATGTGCTGAGCCAGTGCAATACCCAGATCATCATGAAGGTGACGAATCCAAATGACCTGAAGGCCATCAGCAAGGGGCTGGAAGGTATCAGCAGCGAGGTGGAGGAGGAACTTAAGAGACTGCCGCCCGGGGTGGCCATGCTGGTGTCCAACGATATCGAGCGCCCGGTGCTGGTGGATATCAGGGTGCGCAAGAGCAAACACGGCGGGGAATCTGCGACTATATCAAGATCGGCTGCTGTGCGTCATCAAGCACCGGCAAAGCCAGCCAGGACTACGCAAAAACAGACTCCTATGCCGGTTCCACGTAAGGAAACCACTGTCCAGAAACGGGAAGGTGGCGGGTTGTTCAAAAAGGTGTTCGGGTCAGGGAAATGAAAACAAGAATTTCCTCCTTCGGCCGGGGCAACTTGAGTATTTAGGTACAGGTGACAGATACGTTGTTACCATCCCTGTTCAGCTCAAAAATTACACATGTCATATGTTTCAACAGTTGGCGGTGGCAACAATTTGATATACACAGACGATGCAACCAAAAATTCATATCTAAAAAATAACTGTAAAATGATACAGTGTCTCTGATTCGGAATAAAAAATATGGTTGTGTCCCAACATTGGCTGAAGTCCACCTCTAACAGTAATTACATTGACTTCACACTTTATATGTATTTAAGTTCCGGCACACCATTATCCAATATCACATAAGAAGTATTATGAACGAAATCGCCGCAGTCTATTATATGGTCCTGAATAACCGGATTATGGGTATGACCCATGACTACATGATTTAAATTATGATTAAGGGCATACTGCTCAGCTTCGTTGTGAATCGCAATACAAAGGGGGTTTGGCTCATCGTGAAGCGATAGTAGTTGACTTGGCTTTTTAAAAAAACGTTGATAAATGCTAGGAAATTTATAAACTAACCACCTATATGCAAAGCTTAAAAATCGCTGCATTATATCAAATTTCCAACCATG
>Ga0255456_1033_pt2 | contig 21085 bp, 18 predicted proteins | sample ANMaggQLBNCT01C7_FD_182646 | JGI IMG/M metagenome (GOLD analysis project Ga0255456, IMG submission 182646) | Sediment cell enrichment communities from methane seep in Santa Monica Basin, California, United Staets - ANME aggregate JGI... | ecosystem: Environmental > Aquatic > Marine > Cold seeps >...
TGGTTAAATTCTCATCGTTTGCAGGCACATCTATTGTTGGTGCAGTTGGCGGTATAGTATCAATAGTGAAATTGACAATTGCTGACCCGATATTCCCTGCTGAATCGTTAGCAAACACGGTTACGTTATGATCACCGTCAGGCAGGCTGCTTAGTGTTGTGTTCGATGTGAACGTAACATTCGTGGTACCGTTGATGCTGTACTGCCATGTATCTATGGATTCATCGGCAGAAACATTGAGTGCAACTGTACTGGTACTGTAATTATGCCCCTCCTGTGGAGTATCAATTGTTATTGTGGGTACCTTTGCATCCACAGCCACTGTTACAGTTGCATTTGTGGTATTGACATTACCTGCTGCATCCTTTGCAGATACATTTATCTCACGAACACCGTCTGCTCCAAGGTTTACGTTTGATATGTTGTATGTAGTACCAAATACTGCAACTGAATTGTTTTTGATCGAACCGTCGACGTAAACCGTAACATTTGCCGTATCCGCACTTATTGTACCGTTTACCCATGTCGTTGCTGTGGTTAAATTCTCATCGTTTGCAGGCACATCTATTGTTGGTGCAGTTGGCGGTATAGTATCAATAGTGAAATTGACAATTGCTGACCCGATATTCCCTGCTGAATCGTTAGCAAACACGGTTACGTTATGATCACCATCAGGCAGGCTGCTTAGTGTTGTGTTCGATGTGAACGTAACATTCGTGGTACCGTTGATGTTGTACTGCCATGTATCTATGGATTCATCGGCAGAAACATTGATTGAAACTGTACTGGTGTTATAAATTTGACCTTCTTGCTGGCTGGATATTGTGAGCGTGGGTGGTGTGGTATCGGTAGTCACATTCCAGACCCACGTCTGCATATCCGTGCCATTTGCATTCTTAGTAACCGCAGATACGTTATTCTCGCCCACGAATTCTGCATGCAGCGTGTAATTCGCTTCCGTTACACTTATGTTCGTGAATAGCAGCGAATTATTCAGATACCAGCTCACGTTCACCTCTTGATTTACGGTCACGTTGAAAGTATTCCAGGTGTTGACCGTATCGTTGATAGGCGAAGAAGGAGCAAAGGAAGTTATTTTTAGTGGTTCAGCTGCAGCATCCTGCCATTGCAGGTATGGATAGGTTACATCTTCTTCTATTGCCCAGATGTTAGTGAAATCCCAGCCTACGAATGTTGCTTGCTGTTTCATCTCTGCCGTTGTTTTGCCTGTTCCGCCAGCACTTGAAGACTGCTCTGATGTTTCGGTGTCCCAGTATGAATCTGTGATTGTTCCCGGTTTATCACCAACCAAACCGCCGACAGAAGAAGAACCACTGACAACGCTGGACGAAAAAGAATTTGTGATTGTTCCCCAGTTATTACCAACCAAACCGCCGACAGAAGAAGAACCACTGACAACGCTGGAAGAAAAAGAATTTGTGATTATTCCCCAATTATCACCAACCAAACCGCCGACATAAGAAGAAGAACCACTGACACTGCCGTTAGAAGAAGAATTTGTGATTGTTCCATAATTATCACCAGCCAAACCGCCGACATAAGAAGAACCACTGACACTGCCGGCAGAAGAAGAATTTGTGATTGTTCCATGGCTATAACCAGCCAAACCGCCGACAGAAGAAGAACCAGTGACATCTACCTCTTCCAACCCCACATCCTTTATTTCGCTTCCTGAACTAGCATATCCAAACAAGCCGACGTGATTCGTAGAACTTCGGTTTATGTGCAGTTGAGTTATTTTGTAGCCCTTACCGTCTAAAGTTCCGGTGAATTGGGTACTCAAATTTCCAATCGGCATAAATCCTTTACCGTCGCTGTCGTAATCAAAACCAGAGCAGTCAATGTCATTGGCTAAATAATAATCGCCATTTAAGTCATTGCGGATATCCTGCAATTCCGTGCAGTTTGTTATTGGTGTAGCTGCCATCGCAGGCGTGATGGATGCGGCAAGCATCACAGCAGCAAAAGCGATCAAGACCGTCATGCTGCACAATTTCGTGCGAATGTTTCTACTGGCTTTCGTGATACCCCTGCCCCGGTTTGCAGACACACTGTCCGTAATTGGTGTTACATATGCTATCATTTACTATTCTCCATCACTATATCTGAGTTTTATAAAATCATCCCTCAATCCTATAATTATAATAATGATAATTTAATATTTTATTTAACTCACATCAATGATAAGTATTTCTGTCACATCATCCGGTCCGTGCGGACCTGTACCGCAGCAGGATACCTGAAAAGCGCATCCGAGCTGTCTGTTGCGGGTATATGGCCGGGGTGAGGGGATCGAGCATATCTCCTGACGAAAACAGCCGAAATATCAGCCACTAAAGAAGACAAATATCAACATCCCGGCAGGGGAACACATCCAGGATAATAAAACCGGGGCACCTCAGAAAACCAGCATAGAAAAAAAAGCAGGCGGACAGATACGAACCCAAATATCCACAGCCCGTCCTATTTCACCCTGTACCGCACCGCCGACTCCTTCAACGCCTCGATACCAGGCAGTTTCTCGCCAGCTAAAAAGTCGATACAGGCACCCCCACCCGTACTAATATGATCGATCCTGGATTCCACACCAAGTTGTTCCACTACTGCCGCACTATGCCCGCCGCCAATAACACTAAAGCCTGATTCGGTAGCCGCATCGATGAGTTCAACTGTCCCGAGAGTGAAAGGCTCCCTTTCAAACACACCAGCCGGGCCGTTCATAATAACTGTCCCCGCATTCCTGATCTCTTTTGAAAATTTCACAATAGTCTCCAGCCCGATATCCAGGATAGGCAGATCAGAATGATGGTTCTTATTCAGGATATCAATCGACTCTTCCACCCTCTCCCCATTCTTATCCAATGCAACATCAACAGGAAGACCGATCCTATCATTATACTTTTCCAGTAGCTTTTTGCCAAACTCTATCTGGTCGCCATATCCCTGTGACTGGATGAATTCCATATTGGGTTTGCCAATATCAACACCCTTAGCTGCCAGGAGGATATTTGCCACAACACCAGTGAGCAGTACACTATCAGCCTTTCCATTTGACAGCACATATTCAGTGACCTTCAATGAATCATCCACCTTAGCTCCACCCAGCACATAAACACATTTGCCACTACCGATATCACAACTGCGGCTTAACGATGTTATTTCCTTTTCCATCAACCTGCCCGCTATACCGGGAAGCACATTAGTAAAACCCATTATGGACAGGTGTGAGCGGTGAGAGACTGCAAAAGCATCGTTTAAATAAAAATCTGCCAAAGGATACAGTCGCTGCACCATATGGGACCGGGCATGTTCATCTGTAGAACGTTTCAGGTTTTCCTCTGAAAAGAACCTGACATTCTCCAGCATCAGGATATCGCCGCTCTTAAGTTTCCTTATCCTGGTTGCAGCATTGGAACCAAAAATATCATCCACATAGGTAACATCCTTGTCAAGCAGGTCTGACAGGCACCGGACATGGGGCTCCATCGTAGTAAAATCGCTTTTTCCGGGCCGGCTCTGGTGGCTCATTAGCACCAATTTCGAATCATCCAGCTCTTTAAGTGTAGACAGCGAACCCTTGAACCTTTTATCATCCAGGATTTCATTTCCAGGGCTCATGGGTGAATTCAGGTCCAGCCTGCAGAGAATTGTTTTTCCCGAAAGGTCAAAATCATCAATTGTAAGGTAATCCTTTTCTGGCAAATACTATACCTCGATTGTTGATACCATATATCGGATTATAAAATATAAAGGATAGTAATTTAAACTTTCGATGCTGGGGAAAAAAGCTGTATATTCAAGGTATACAATCCACCCATAATTTGAAAAAAATACAATATAACGGGATGTTGAGCAGGAATAACGGAGTTGGGAATAACGGGAAAATAGCTTTACCCGCTCAACAATTAATTATATGTCATATATAGTATAAATATGTTGTGATTAATATACTTAGGTAAATTCGAACATTATATGTTTTATTATTAAAACCTTTATATGCCACCACCACATATAATCTCTGGAAAAACAGGAGTCACCCCAACTATGAACAAAAACCGTGAGCAGGTATTGATAGAAGCCCTTCCGTACATTAGAGAGTTCCACGACTCCATCATGATAATAAAAGTAGGTGGACACGCCATGATTGACCCCGCCATCATGTCAGATATAGTCCAGGACGTAGTACTCCTGCGTTACGTAGGCATCCATCCCGTGCTCGTACACGGGGGCGGTCCCGAGATTACCCAAAAGATGGAAAAGATGGGTAAAAAAAGCGAGTTTGTGGCAGGGCTGCGCATAACCGATGATGAGACACTGGAGATCGCACGCATGGTATTAGTTGGCAACATCAACACCAGGATCGTATCCCTGATAGGCACCTATGGCGGTAAAGGGCTGGGACTCTCTGGCAAGGACGGCCAGCTTATCATGGCTAAGAAAAAAGGCATCCAGCGCGTCACCTTTGAAGGCAGGGAACACGAGGTAGACCTGGGCTGGGTGGGAGATGTAGAGGTCATCAATCCCGAGATACTCATGATAGCAGCCGGAAAGGACTACATACCGGTTGTGGCGCCCATAGCAGTGGATGATAAGGGTAACAGCCTGAATATCAATGCCGATACTGTTGCCGGAGACATTGCCGCAGCCTTAAAGGCTAAAAAACTCTTACTCATGACCGACGTACCCGGAGTATTGAACAACCCCGAGGACCCTGCCAGTCGCATATCCCGCATACGGCTGAACCAGGTTGAGGACATGATCAAGGAAGGCACCATTGCCGGTGGTATGATACCCAAGATACGCTCGGCAGCAGTTGCGGTAGAACAGGGTGTTGAAAAAGTTCATATCATCGACGGTAGCAAGTCCCACAGTATCCTGCTGGAATTATTTACCGATTCTGGTATAGGGACCATGATATATAGTTAGCATTGATGTTATTGTCTCCAGGTTCATCCCGAATAATAAAATTCTATGGGGAGATGAACCATTGAATTCTTTTAGATTGTACAAACCTACTGGACATAGTAACATAATAAACATGATAAATCCTCCAGGTACTTCTCGCGATACTGTCATTGATTTTCATGACAAACCATACAAATAAATCATAAATGTTAAGGTATAGCTAATCATGATAACAACGTTGAGTTTTTGATAAACTTGATAGGATGAAAATTATGGAAGAGAAAACATATTTGGAAAAACTATGTGGATATTGTAAAGGAACCGGAAAAGTAGAGGGGGAAGAATGTCCTGCCTGTCATGGAAATAAAACATTTATGGTAAAAGAACCATATAAAAATTGCCAGTTCTGCAAGGGAAATGGCTGGACGCATAAGGGTCAACCCTGCCGAACCTGCAAAGGATCCGGATGGTTGGGAGTCAAGAAAGAGGTAATTTTAGCATAATATTTTATTTACATTTAATATTATAATTTTTATTATAATATTAAATTTAATTGATATGTGGCAGATGCCACATTTTTTTTGATCATTCAATGATGGCTTCTATTAGGACATTGGTCTTCATAGAATTGATAACAAGTGCACTTTGTTCGACCTGCCTAACTATCTTTCTTACTTTTTCTTTGTCACTATCTGTCTTTATTTTTGATTTCACAGCGATTTTTGTGAACATTAACTGGCCATCCACTTTTTCAAGTATACCTTCAGCACTGGATTCATAAGACATTAGATTGATGCCAGCTTTCTTTGCCTTTGCAATAAATGTTGTCAAGCAACATGCATGAGCAGATGCAACAAACAGTTCTTCAGGACTGATAAACCCCTCTGTCCCGTGAAATTCAGGTGGGGTGGCAAATTCAAAACTTGCCTTATCTGCGAAAAACATGGAAGCTTGATACTCGTTATTCCATTTTAATGTATTTGAGAAAATAAATTTTTTTTCCATTTTACTTTCCTCATTCATAATAATACTTTAGTCTAATTGATCTTTAATAAAAACCAAAGAGGTTACACAGAGAATATGAAACTCTGTGCACCCCAATCTCTGCTTAATCGGTTGCAATATATGTTGCTTCTATGCAATACTCGCATAAGAACCTGGGCAGGTCGTTTTCCATTGTTTTCACAGGCATAGGATAATGACCTTCCCATATCTCCAAGTCTGCCCTTCGAGCATGTTCCATGCATAATCCCATGCCACAGACTATGCAGATACTAACAGCTTCTTCTGTCTTATTTTTTTCATCACACATAAAACATTTCAGCATATCTTTCACCACCTTAAATATTTTCCTTTAATGCCGCATGGCAGGGCGGGCAGATTATTCGTTTGACATGTTCCAGATCCCGTTTTAATCTGACAGGATATGTCCCATCCCATACAGGTGTTTCCTCCCTGATCATGTGTTCACGGCACACCGCCATTCCACAGACAATACAGACCCCTACTGCATCGGTATGTTTTCCTTGTTCTGCACAGATATAACATTTCATAGTATTTTCACCTCTATATTATAGTCTGGTATCAACTCCAGCACCGGTGTCACACTCCGGTATGTAGCAGCTGACATCAATAAACTCGCATTTCTCGTGGCATGAAGGACATTGATCCGGCGCCACATCAGCTTCCAATGAATATCCACAGTTTGAGCATTTCCAATTGACCATATTATACCTCCATTTCATTTCCAGTGTGATTCCACTAAAAGAAGATCATTTCACATACAGTGCACATTTACATGATCCTTTTCGATCAATATCCCTGCTGCGATATACGCACGGACAGATGATCTTCCTGTCCTTCTCCTTGTCACCTGAAATTTCCCTGCAGCTACAGTACATTTCTCCATATTTTTTTTTATTGTTAGCAAGGCCTTTTATGGCTGTCATTACAATGTCATAATCAGGATTCAATTTGTACCCTAATTCTGACGCATTCGCTTTAGCCAATTCATATATTTCAGTTTCTAAATCTTCAGATTGTGCCATTATATATCACTCCTCCATTCTATATTCTTATTTTTACTGTATATAAAGTATGACTACGTATACTCAAGTAAATAGAACAAAGCGAGGATTTTGATACTTTCCAGTAAACTTTGTTTTCATCCTGAATCAACATATTTAATAATATTTTCATCCCTTTGAACGATATCAATTTATGCGGAAATTAAGCAGATCCAATGAAGAAAAAATGAAATTCAGAATGTCTGGAAAAATAGAAGTTGAGCCGCATGTTGATGCTATAAAGATGCCAGAGAATCTTAAAGGTCGGGTTGATGATCGCACAACATCCCAAGCAATGTCAAAATATGGGATGTCATTCTCAATATTATGGGTTTGCATTCGGACAGTCGCCATTTCATGTGCCTTTGGCCCTGCAGCATGCCTTAGCAGATAATACAGACAAAGGACATTACTCGTCTGCTGAAGGAATATCCCAACTTCGAGATGCTATTTCAGGTTTTAACAAAAGGCATTTTGGACTGGATGTAGCTTGACATTGTCAGATTAAACCTTTACTTTGCGTCCTTAGCGTTCTTTGTAGTTCTGTATTTCATGAATTATATATTTATATAGCTATATTTGCCGCCGGCAGCACCAACCAACACCCGAGGCCGCCGCCCCCATACAGAGCATCCAGGAACCGTCTATCGCAGTGTTTGACTGAGGCGGGCACGTTGCTTTTCGATCACAGTGGGGGGACGGAGTGACCGAAGGTAACTCAGCAATCTGGGTCGAAGCGATCGTAGGGATTCGAGCCGTATATCCGCTGTTATCGGATCGTTGTAGAGCGGTTCTGTAAATATTTCGGTTACCTTTTTATGCAGCTTCTGCATAACACGGCGATGGAACCGATGGATATACCCGGTAAACATGCCTAAATACTTCATTAGATATTGTTTTTATATCATCCTCAGTGTAACTCTCTACAGGCAACCCCGTTTTGTCGCTCCAAAGGAAATCGCGAATGGTCACCCGCACAGCGTCGGTGGCTGTAATCTGGCGTATGGCATCGTCATATGCCTCGTTGGGTAAGTCCGGGTCCAGCTCGATGAGCTTCTAGCGAAGTGTGCGCGTCAGCACCACCTCGCGGTCGGAGTTGCGGCCCAGCAGGCTGTCGGGTCAGAAGTCCTCGTTGTTGTAGGCGTAGACCGACTCCCAGCCGAGCTGCTGTTCAAGGTAGTCGGCTGTGGTCTGCTGGACGAGGGTGTCTTCGGTGTAGGGGTATGGGTTCATGACGACCCACCTTCCAACTCCTTAAGCAAAGCCTTGCCCTTTTCGGTCAGTCGATACTTCTGCAGGCGACTCTTTGGCTTATCTGGAATGGTCATCTCAATCAGGCCCACTTCAAGTGCTGGTGTTAGATAACGATTCCTGAAGTTTGCCTGTCCCTTGAGATCGAGCGCTTCCTGCATTTCGGCTCTTATCATGGAGCCGCTGGTGAGGACATGTAGTAGTTGCTTGACTTCACTTGTGACTTCACCTGTGACTTCACCCGTGACTTCACCCGTGACTTCACCCGTGACTTGGTCTTCAACTTGTTCGATCGGCCGCCTAAACGTGGTTGTCACCCAATTCTCCGAGACCTCAATCACTGGCTCAGCCACTCCATAATCGCGACACATCTCACGGATTCGTTTGATGCCACTGCCTACCTGTTCCACCATCCCCATACGATAGAACATCCCAAACAGCAATGGATTGCGCGGCACACTCTTCACTCCCAAATCCTCCTCGTGCATCCCAGCGGGCAGGCCGCCCGGCGTCACAATCTCAAGACGGTCGTAGAAGACGTACACCTGCACATTAGCGGTTGAACGATAGTCACGGTGTGCAATGGCATTGACCAGGGCTTCCCGAAGGGCATCTGCTGGCAACTCCAGCCGTTCGTCCCGACCTCTGGCATGAGGAATTAGAGCAGTATTCAACTTGGCCTGCAAGTAGGCCATGCAGTCTTCGTAGATTGAATAGAGATCGCCGGCAAAATCCTTGCGATCGAGAATGTAGGTTTTGGTCGTTCCCCTAAACATCGCGCAGGTCACATGCGCCTGCAAGGTATAGCGGGTGATGTCATCACACAGCAGCCAGGCACCGGCATGGGTCATCTTGCTGTCTTTGGTCAGATGCAGGTTATCCAATGCAGGACAGGGCTCCAACTCCTCAGGAAGATGGGCGTGCTGAATAAAACGGCTCCAGATCTCCGTAGTCAGGTCACGTTCCAGGTCATAATTGGTACAGGGTGTTTCATCAAAATGGATCAACCCCTCCTTGAAAAAAAACTCGCGGATTTCAGTGCGGGCCATCTGCTGCGATGTCGCACCTTCGCGAATGAAAAACTTGCCGCTAAAGGAATAGGGCTTGCTGTGTTGTTCAGGTATAGTGATGCAAAGTACTTCGCCAATGTTCTCTACATCAACCGCGATGGGGGGTTCGGCAGAACGGGCGATGGACTGGACCTGAGACTTAAGTTTATTGTGCTTGCCAACCCCGACAATCTCCCCATCATCCTCCACCCCGATCAGGATGATGCCACCTGTTGCATTGGCAAAGGCGCATATCTCCCGCCCAAGGTTGGAAGTGCCCGTACGTTTGAACTCGGTGGTGAAGCCTTCGCCGAGGGCGATGAGGTTGGAGAGTGCCTGTTTGTTCATACTGCTACCTCCTCGTTCATCAGGCGCGGTAGGCGGTCCTGTCCGAAGTCCTCGTTGTTGTAGGCGTAGACCGATTCCCAGCCGAGCTGCTGCTCCAGATACTCGACCGTGGTTTGCTGAACGAGGGTGTCTTCGGTGTACTCAATGCTCATTATGCTGGCACCTCACGGCCTGAAAACTCATCCAACCACGCTTTAAGTCCTACCAGGTCTTGTTCCAGCTCATCTGGTTCCGGGAGTTCTATGGACGCCTCTTCCGGCTGAGCATGCTCGTACCGCGAATATTTTGTCATCATTGCGTCTATATATTCACAATCCTTGGAAGTAATTTTCGCAACCTTATGAAGTTTTCCCATGGTATTAATCGGCTGGCGGAACCGCTGTATTACATCAGCCAATAAATCATTCTCAATCATCCGCTCGATAGTAATTCTGATGTCGCTGCACAAAGCCTTTGTATGTACATTGTATTCAGACCCCCCAGTTTCTTCGTAGACCTTTCTTGCATTTACAAGTCGATCATTCAACAGTGTGTTCAACGCGTTCTTCGGCTTTTGGGTCGGAAGTGGCGGATCACCTGGCTCGCCAATACCCCATGATTGCCGTTGCAAGGAGACAACCTGACTATCAACTCCTTGTTTCTTGCTTGCGTTCTCAAGCGCCGACAAAAGAGAAAGCCTGTGGGTGAAGACGATTACTTGCCGAGACTGCGCCAGCCCCACAAGTCGTTCAGCAACCCGTTCCTCATAATTTTGATCAAGAGAAGAGATGGGATCATCAAATATGAAAGGTACGTCATAATCTTCCGCAGCCACATCCGCCAAAAACGCGGCAATCGACACAATTCGGAACTCCCCTTCACTCAAAACATCCAGGGTGTGTGCCGCCATGTTCGCATCACACAGCGTTAGTTTGTGCCACACTTGTCCTTTGGAGGCTTTTACCTTCTCGATCCCAACTCTAAGTCTCCTTGCGCCGAGCAAGTCGAGCTCATCCTCAAAACGCTCTTTGAACGCCTCCGTCACGAGTTCCTCAGACAGACTCGAAGCTTTGTCCGTAAGAGCCTTCGTGTTTGTAAGCCGCCTAGTTTTCTCAAGGAGAGCGATATTCTTTTGCCGCTCTATTTCACCCTCTATGGACGTCCTTTGCTCAGATAGCCATTTCCTTGGCTCTATTTCGCGCTTCTGCATCAGCAGTTCCGTTCGATTGCTGGTCTGTGCGTCTCGCTCATAGGCTGACACCTGCTCCTCCAAGGTTTTCTCCAGAGACACCAAACCGTTAAGTGCCTCATCATTTGGAAGTTCCGACAATTTCTCCAAGTCATCTTCGGCATCGAATTGTTCTCGACGGGCTCTCAACATCGAAAAATCGGTGCTGACACCTTTGCGAAGTGTTTCCACTTTCACACCTGTCAGGTCGAGCATCGAATCGAGTTGTTCCCCATCAGGCAAGTCCGTCTGTTCTTCGGATATTATTGTGACCCTCTGCTCCGCATCCGAGGCATCTCGCTCAAGGCTTCCCTTAACGAAACTCTCAAAAGACCGCAGCCGTTCCTTAGTGTCATCTGCGAGGAGTTGCTGACAGAGTACGCAACGAGCTTCTGTGTCGGTATTTGGAAAGGGGATTGCAGGGTAAAACAGTTCTTCGGAAAATCGCCGCGCCTGATCCCAAAGCAAGCGCCAACTCTCCGATGCAACTCCATCCAATGGTGCTCTAGCAAATATTCGATCCGCGTCTTCGGTAGCCGCACGCCTTTTGGCTGCAGCTTCTTCTTTTGCCTTCAGGAACTCCTCGAATGCTGCATCGGACAACTGTGTCTTAGTCTCTGTCAAATGCTTGATGAGTCGCGCAATATGCTCCTTGGTTTTACGCAGGCTTTTTGCTTTCGATTGCGGATCAGTTTCGGAGAGGCGTTGATTTAGTGTATTCAACGCTTTGTTGTCATCATCCGTCCATGTACAGTGAAAGGTCACATTCTCGGCTGTAGTATTATTGTCGATCTTTCCGAACCATGATTCTGCTTCGGTATCTACATATTCGTTCGGCAACTTTGGGAGCGCAGAAACATTCGACTCGATTTCCTTCCTCAGTACTTTATCAACTTGGCCACAGGCACCCACAAGCTGTCGAAATAGGCCAAGCAAGGGCGGCTCATAACTCAACTCATGTTCTTTGTCCACATAGACATAGGCGCAATCCGTATCGTAGATCGCCACATTTTCAAGGTCATTTATCACGCCCTTGCTTGATACCCATTCCAGCTCATTGTCTTGGCCATCGAGTGTATAGTCGATTTTGCATCCTTGTTCTTGTGACGATGCTGCAAATACATTTCCAAGGAGCCTGCCTGGCGCTCTCGCACCACAGACATGTTTTAAAAGCCGCATATAGCCGGATTTACCTGAACCATTGACTCCATAGATGATGGCGAGCGATTGAGGCCCGAATTCCAATGGTTTTCGCGGAGATAGTGCGTTGATACCGACAACGTCTTTAATCGCTTTCAAGCGCAACAGCCCTTGGCCATGAACTGATTTAAATGCGTAGTCAGAAATTAGCTTAGGAATTGTGTCGTCGTTCGATCCCAAATTACCTGCAGCCTCCTGTTTACAGAGCGCAACCAGCTCATTCAGATCATCCGTTGTGATATCATCTTGTTGAATCAGGCGTCGGGCTGTATCCTGCACCCAAAGCGGTCGATCCTTGAACCATGCAGACAACTCTATCATAATGCCACCTCCTCGTTCATCAGGCGCGGCAGGAGGAGGTCGCGGGCTTGGGTGAGTGACTCAGTATATTTCGTCATCTCGTCGGGGTTGAGCGTCTGCAAGAGTTGGCCGAGTACATCGTCATCCAGTTCCTGATATTCGCTCTTAGGCAGCACGCTGCGCACGATGTCGTAGTCGCCCTCTATGGACTCCATCTCCTCATTGATGGCCCTGGCGCGGTATTCGCTGTCGGGCAGGGCCCCGAGATGGTCGAACTGCGCCCTGGGTTGAAGAAAGATAGCGCTCTGCCGGGAGAAATCCTCCTTGGTCAGTCCCCGTGTCTTGACGCCGCGGATGGGAAGGTTAGCCTCGATACCATCCTTCACCGCGAGGTAGCGGCTGTAGGCGTGCCTGAAAAACACCAGCCCCATTACGGGCAGGAAATACTCGTTGCTGGCGTAGTTGGAGTTGGCCCGCATTGTGTCCGCCGCGCCCCTGAGGTGCTTTTCAATAGCTTCGATGTGTTCAAGCTGGGTCAATAAATGATTCTCCTCCTTTTATCTGTAAACTATCCAATGAGCTTTTTAACTCACCTACATTCTTGATATATATATGTGTATATATTTCTGTTGTCTTTGAACTTTTGTGCCCCGGCAACTCCTGGATATACTGCATGTCTGTACCACTTTCTAGTAGATATGTGGCAAAACTATGTCTAAGAGAGTAAAACGTGGCATTCGATTCTTCCTGAAACTATGTTAAGTGGATATCAGAATTTAAAATCGTTCCAGTCACTTTCAGTACTTTAGGATAGCTACCCAAAATAGTCATCCATCAAAAACTTATACCCTTCCACCATTCATTGGAGTCCGGCAGCACCTGTCTAATGTGTGTCATGTATAATTAACCCAGATTCGATTCTATGTTAAGTATACCCATCATATATTCGATATATCTTTGGTATTCAAATACCGCACCACCGGGCATGCCTTCAAACACAGCCCACAATGCGTACAGTTCTCATTCACCACAGCCCGCCCATCCTTAACCTTCACACCCCGCACCTCGCACTTCCCCACACACAGCCCGCAGCCCGTACACTCCAGAGAGCGCCGGATCGAAGATTCGGCCCCCTTCATTAACCGCCTGGCACCGGCATCGGTATCGCTCCTGGCAGTCACAGTGCCAGATGCGAACACCTGCACATTATCCTCACCCCTGGCGGACGTGATCACACCATCCATGGAATGCACCTCGCCCAGCACCCTCATCATACCCGAACCCTCGATCGCCTCAAGGTTCAATGGCACACCAAAACTACCCTCAGCCGAAACCCCGCCAGCCTTACACGGCCTGTACCCGGACACCATTGAGAACTCCATCTCACCGCCGAACCCTTCAGGCACCAGGTTGATGCCCAGCCTCTTAGCCATCTCACGCTGCACCTTCGGAGGATTCTGCCAGCGCCACAGCCCGTAATCCACCCAGCCCCGGCCGTAGCCGAACTTCTCAGCATGGGAGCGCAGCTTCTCCTCGAACCTGGCCCACATTTCAGGATGAATATCCCTTATACGTGACATCTCGGCCATGCTCCCTGACGGGCACAGCCAGCAGCCGATGCGGTCGAACCCCTGTTCATACAGCGGATTGTACGGCGCCCCTTTCCAGAACAGGTACAGCCAGATATGCAGCGCAGTCCAGTTCTGGATTGGCGAGGCCGCTATCTGGTTACCTATCCAGGGATTCTTCCAGATCTTATCACTCCTGGCCCGCCCCTCGCTCTCGTACTTGCGCTGGCCGATAAATGTCAGGCAGCCCTCAGGGAAGTTCTCTTCAATGAGCATGGAAATCGGGCCCAGTTTACAGGTCTTGCAGCACCACCTCGCCTCAACCGTGGGTGGTCCGAAAGTATCAATGGAGTCCCAGAACACATCCCCTGCATGAAAGGTTTTCACAGTCAGGCCGTAATGCCTGCCAACCTCTTCCACATTCTCCAGGGTCTCAGGGAATTCCAGTCCGGTATCAGCAAACAGTACATCGAAGCCGTCCAGGCAGTCCATTACCAGCAGTAAGGTGGCCAGGCTGTCCTTGCCTCCCGAGTATGATACACTTACAGGCCTGTTTGTGGATTGGGACACGTTCCTGATAAACGCATGGGCTTTGGCCTCAAAATCTTTCAGGATATTAAGATTAGCAGTAACTACATCATCCCATGAATGGGGGACGGGTGCTGCAACTGTTTCAACTATCCCGCTCCACCTGGTCTTGACAGCCACGCCCCTTGTGGCTTCCACCATTTCCCTGCCGTTCATCTTAGCCCTGCCGGCAGACACAGGTACGCCATCAGGCGATACTACTATCACCTCTGCACCCGGAATGATCCCGGGGTCGGCATCGATAACGCCGGGTGCCAGCGTGCTGGCACCTTTTTGTATGAACGGTACTGCCGATTCGTCGATCACCACCCAGTTGCTGCGCCCCTCCATTTCAGTGAATATCCGGGCTGCCCCTTCCATCCTGGGCAGCAGTACCCACTTACCAGACTCCACATCGAACCTGATATTTGCAAGGGCCACGCCACTGGCTATGATCTCTTCCATCCTGTCGTCAGATGGTACTTTGTTCATGATGGCGATAGTACCGTCAGGTATCAGGGGACTGCCGAACTGCGCTGTAGCAGTGGCATTGATGTGGTCAATATCATGCTGGAATGCAGGCCTGATATCACCGGGCGGTGTAACCTTGACCTTGCCAGCAGGTGAGCCGCATGCACATATGGACTCAAGTACAGGCAGGTCGCATTTGGGGCACCAGTGCAGCACCATCTTTCCCAGGTATATCTTTGTCATGGGCCATCATATGATAAAGAAGTATAGAAATATTGTGCCGGTTGCCAGTAAAAACATATTTAATCAAAGGAATGGCATATACTATTTGAATAAAAATCATCGTTAATATTTTATGATTGGGAGTCTAGTGTTAAATGATTTCTCAGGAACAGATTGAATCAGTTGTTCAGGTCATAGTTGAAGGTTATGAGCCCATGAAGATAATTCTGTTTGGGTCATATGCATACGGGCATCCAACGAAGGATAGTGATTTAGATCTATTGATTATAAAAGATGGTGAAGCTTCGGGAATACAGAGAAACCGCCGTGTTAGAAATATTCTTAAGGATTTTTCAATTCCAATAGATGTTATTGTCAAAAACAGTAAAGAATTCGATATGTTAAAAGATGTTATCGGCACAGTGATCTATCCTGCAAATAAATATGGGAAAGTTGTCTATGAACAAAAATGAGATTATAGATGACCTTATCATAAAATGGGGCACGATCTATTGACCCATTCCAGATGCCAGGAACCCGCCGTCTGAGCCTTATAGGGAGATGTTGCTTGACGCAAGGCAAGACACGGATTTTACTAAAAATTGGTGTCTGAAAAATAACTGGAAAATGGGATAGTACCGTGCCAGATAATATACTGATATTGAATTATACTGATATGGACTGGTCAATTTCCGGATGGGGACATGAAATATAAACAGATAATCAAAGTACAGGCCTTAGCACTGTCATTGAACCTGGTGGTAGCATTTGCAAAGCTGGTATACGGCCACCTGACAGGCTCCATCAGCATGAAGGCCGACGGTTTCCATTCCTTGATGGACGGTGCATCCACCACTGTGGGAATGCTGGGTATCTGGGTGGCGTCCCGCCCGCCTGATGAATCCCACCCTTACGGGCACCGCAAATATGAGCAGTTCGCCTCGCTGTTCATAGCCGGCCTGCTGCTTATCACAGGGTTCGAAGTGGCCAGGGGTGCCATTCAAAACATATACGAACCTTCTATCCCCAGGGTCACCTCATTGAGTTTTGCCATCATGCTGGGTACCATGGCCGTTAACCTTTTTGTCACCATATTTGAAAGCCGCAAGGGCAGGGAATATAACAGCCAGATACTGATTGCCGATTCCCTCCACACCAGAAGTGATATCTTCGTATCTATTGGCGTTATCTGCAGTCTGATAGCAGTTAAGGCAGGCTATCCTATGATCGATGTAGTTGCAGGTATTGTGATCGCACTGATCATTGCCAAGGCCGGGTTGGACGTGGTGAGGGAAGTATCCTTCACACTACTGGATGCATCGGTACTGGATACTGATATGCTGTGCAAGATTGCACTGGAAATAGAGGGGGTTGAGGACTGCCATAATATCAGGACCAGGGGTACAGCCGATAATGTCTATGTGGACCTGCACGTGCATGTAAGGGATAATTTGCGTGTGGATGAGGCGCACTGCATCGCCCATGCAGTTGAGAACCGCATCAAAGAGAGGATGGAAGGGGTAAAGGATGTGGTTGTGCATATTGAACCTGAAATTATTTCCGAAAAGGATAAACCTGGAAGGAGACAGTGAATGATATATATGGATAATCCGGAATCTGCTGACTTTCAAATTGCATTGGAACGCTTGAACGATAAAAAAGATGGAATTATCTCTAGTGAAGATATGAGGGAGCGCCTTGGGCTACAGGATTGAATGTAAATAAATATACGCTCACACCGTTTGCTTTTACTGGCATATTAGAGTTATATCAAAAGTAAAATAGAAAATACCCGCCTATTGCGGCGGGTTCATTTAATTTATACTACCACGATCTCCTGACCCCTTGACTCTGCCTTTATCTCTGGATTATAGTAGGAATAGGCACTACTGTCAGGTATTATAGCCTTTACAGGGAACTGTGCCTGCACCTGGAGGTCGAACAAAAGTTCCTCACCTCTTGGCAGGTCATCCACATACAGGATGATCTTACGGCCCGCTATCTCGTACCTGCTGATAAGATCATCCGTTTTTAGTTCATCCAGTGTGGATACCACTGGGGTAAAGCCAGTGGGTACTGCCACGTCAAGGACCAGCATGCCTGTGGAATTGGCCGTTCCAGTGTAGTTCACCCTTGCATGGACATCCACAATATCGTTCACTGCCACATCCGTAGCATCGTACTCCACTTCGAACTCCAGGTCAGTGAATACAGGCTCATCTGGCAGTATTATATTGAACCGCTTGACAAGCTGGTAATTGATATCGCCCTTACCTGACATGCTCAGTGTAATTAATTCTGCGGATCCAGGTATCTCCACAATCTGCAGCACATCATAGTTATCTGCATCCACACTGACCTGGGTGATCTTATTACCATCTACCGTGACAGTTATCGTGGCATCCGTATCCTTTGCCTGGGTTGCGGCTGCCGTCATCAGTGCCTTGAATGCCAATACCGTATCCTGGGTGCTGCCATATCCGCCCAGGCTGTTACGCTGAGCAGACAGCCATTTCAGTACCTCGTTTGCCCTGGCATCCCTGTGCTCGATAAGTACAAGTGCGCCGTATGCAGTCACTTCAACATTCTTGCTGGAAGGGGGCTGCCAGTACATATCCCTCATTGGCTCCACAGCAGGTTCCAGTTCCCAGTACATGCCGTTCTCGTCCTGCTGTGCCAGGTCCGTAAGCATGTCAAGTGCATCATCTGCCCGGTCGCTGTCCATGCGTTCCAGTACCAGTGCGGCCAGTGCCAGTGCATATGGGTCGCCCTGCTGTTCGTCAAGGTTATCCTCCAGGTATTCCTGTGCATTGTCAAGCGGGCCACTAGCCCTGCCGTATTCCAGCAGTGACAGTGCCGTGTAGGCACTTAGCGAGTACTTGCCGCTCATTCCACCTAAGATCTCCTGGTGGTGCACGAACCCTATCTGGTCCCAGGAACCATCCTGGTTCTGGTGGTTAACGATCCAGTCAGCAGCCCCGTCCAGTACCGAATCATCTATTGTGGTCACATCCCTGGCACTACTGAAGGACTGCAGCACAAAAGCGGTAAGCCACAGGCTGCCTTCAGGGTCGCTGTCCCCGAATGCCGAGAAAGAACCATCATTGTGCTGGTAGGTCAGTTGACGCTGGTACCCGGTAATGATGAACATCTCGGCTTTGGCCTGTATCTCTGGATTGGTCTGGCCAGATGTCTTCAGGTATCGCAGTATCTCCACGTCAGGGGCGAAGAACATCATGTTCTGCTCACCGCAGCCGTAAGGCATACCCAGCAGGTCGTCCACACCGCTGATGGATTGCGCCACCAGGGACGGGGTAAAGCTAAGCAGCACCTTGCCCGAATCGGCAACAATACCATGTGGCAGGGCCGCATCAAGTGTTACATCCTGGTCCTGCAGGATGCCGTTTATTACGATCTCACGCCGGGTCCCCTCCGCCTCCACGATAATCTCTTTTTTTACTGCATCAGCGCGGGACGTGGTCTGGCCTGTGATCTCTACCAGTTGTGTACCCACCAGTGTGGGCCTGATAGTGAAGCTGACAGGCTGCACACTGTTGGCAGGTACGCTTATCTGGCTGTTACTGCTGCCGATAATATCAAACCAGTTGGTGCCGGACAGTGTAACAGTCACCTGCTGTTCCATATCCAGGTAATTATACACCTGTACGGTAACTGGGAACTCCTCGCCCCTGGTCACTGCATAGGGCAGGTCTGGGTCTACAAAGAAGTCCTGGAACACCTTCAGGCCGGTCTCTGCAATGCCAAAACCATAAGGGGATGAGGATACTGCATGGAGTCTCCATGTTGTAATGGAATCAGGGGCGCTCAGGTCAACTTCTGCTCTACCGCTGTTATCGGTGAGCAGTTCAGGCTCCCATACCCAGGTTTCGGGGAAGAACTGCCTGACCCGCTCTACTTCGGCCAGACCGCTATCGGATTCGACCTGTGGTACCCCGGTAGCAGATGCTGTTGGGCTTTCCATGGGAGCAGCGGCATCCATGGCCTCTTCCACCACCATCACATCTCCAAAGAAACCACCTTTGCCCATCCCACCTTCTGGTTCCGGTTCGTGGACCTGTTCAGGTACGTCAAGGTTAGGGGATTTCAGCACCTGCAGGCCCGCCTCTTCGATAATATCCTGTGCACCCATTGGAACCGGGGTCCAGTACTCTGGATGTGCTTCGGCCTGGGGTTCCATGAACCGCTGCTCCAGTTCGTTAAATACTTGCCGGAGGTTCAACCTGCCCTCGCTAAGAGCAAACACTGATTCGTCTACTATGGAATATCCTATCATTGACCTGGAGCCGGCATCGAAATTCACACTCACATCGCCGCCGGGTTCAACTTCGTCCTGGTCGAACGAAACCTGCAGGTCAACAGGTGCTTCCATTATCACGTCAAATGGCAGTGTGTCTGCCGATACTTCGCTGTTGGGATTGATGATGTAGGCCACAACTTCGGCTTTGGGGCTCATCTGGGGTGTAACTGTCAGGCTGATGTTGCGCTCACTGCTTGTGGCAGAGAACACTGTCCTGCCGCCTGCCATGATATCATAATAGACAGTACCCGGGTTGGTGCTGTAAACATTAAAACTGATAGTATCTCCAACCTCAGGGGTGCCGCCGTCAGACTGTACCAGATGCAGGAAACTGCCGCTTGGCGAATAAACGGCACCAAGGTTCATGTTCTGGGATGCATCGCCAGAACTGGCATGGATATTTGCGCTCCTTACATCCTCAGGTGCCTGGAATTCGGCAATAGCTACACCGTTACTGGTGGTTACGGTGGAGGACTGGGTCTGGTAATTGTAGTTCGTATCCACAAATTCAATTTCGATCTCCACTTCCTGCTCCAGAGGTTCGCCATCAGGGGTTTCGGTAACAACCAATATATTAAAGGGCATGCCTGGCTTGACCAGCCTGGATTCGGGTATGACCTGGAGTACTACAGGTGATTCAGTGATCTTTAACAGTTTGGTAGTGCTTTCGATGTGGTTCCCGGAATCTGTCACCGAGATGTTCAGGGTCAGGCTGCCCATTCCCCCGGCACCGTAGGTGCCGGCTACCCATCCGGCTTCAGGTAGTTCGAATTCTGCAGACCCGTCTTCCAGGTCCACTTCATATGTGGCATATTCCTCCCATACTCCAACGTACCTGGAGGCAACCACACTGACCCTGCCTTCCACTTGCTTGCCAAAGAAGTAGGCTGCATCTACTGTACCGGTGATGGGGTCATCCACAAGGAACCAGTCCCGGGGTGTGGTAACATCGACCTGGAACTTGGGGAGTACGTATTTCTCGACCCTCAGGTCAAGCTGGGTCTGGGCCTGGCCCATTTCGGCTTTGACCTTCCATGTACCGAGGTTCACTTCGCTTGCCAGTGGCATGTCAAAGGATGCCACGCCGTATTCGTTGGTGTCCAGGGTCTCCTTGAAGATCTTGATGCCTTTGGCATCGGATATTTCAATTGTGCACTGGCCTGATACTGGTATTAGGTTGTTGTTCAGGGACAGGATGCGCCCGTGGATGGTCTGTCCGGGTTTGTAGATGGGCTTATCTGTCTCAAGGAACAGGGCGCTGCTGTTGGCTATCCTGACACTGCCGTTGAAGGTGGCATTGGAGCCTGCGGGCTGTGCCACCAGGATGTAGGTACCCTGCTCAAGGTCTGGCACGTCAAAGGTTGCCACGGCATGACCTGACTGACCTGTGGAGCCGTTGGTAAGTGTGGTCGCCACTCCGGCGGCGTCCACAAGCATGAAGCTGATGCTCTGCTCTACAGGTGCGCCTTTTTCGGTGGCTGCTATGGTGATGGCTGATTCTCCGCCTGTGAACATTACGCGGGGGGCCAGGATGAGCAGGTCGCTGCCTGTGTAGGTGGCTGTGGGGTCGTATGGACGGACGGGCTGGTTGA
>Ga0255456_1044_pt1 | contig 20580 bp, 16 predicted proteins | sample ANMaggQLBNCT01C7_FD_182646 | JGI IMG/M metagenome (GOLD analysis project Ga0255456, IMG submission 182646) | Sediment cell enrichment communities from methane seep in Santa Monica Basin, California, United Staets - ANME aggregate JGI... | ecosystem: Environmental > Aquatic > Marine > Cold seeps >...
ACGACCGGGTCCACTCCCCACACATCGGTTATACTCCTGCCATTATGCCTCATCTTCCTGTTTATCAGATCCACAGTGGCTGCATCGATGGCCACCGGGTTGGTTGATGCCGTAATACCCACATCATCAGCAAAATGGGGTGCAGAGAAATTAAAGCAGTCACAGCCCGGGGTCAGGTCATATATCCAGTTGATGTAACCTATCCTGCCTGGGAGGCATTTGATGGGCCCAAATGCTGCTTCACCCAGCAACTTCTGCATCTCCACATCCACACCATCAGGTGCAATGATGGCTTCCTGCGGGCATGAAGCCAAACATGCCAGTTCCCCCCGGCACAGGTTCCAGTCCACCCTGGCATGGGCATCTCCCAATACCAGGGCATCCCATGCACAGATATCAATACAATCACCGCATCCTGTGCATTTTTCAGGGTCAATAGTGGGCCTGCCTACTTCATGGACTTTAGTTTTACCTTCCTTGTCCAGGCATCCCATCCCTAAGTTCTTCACAGCGCCCCCAAAGCCCGAGCCAGGGTGTCCCTTGCCATGGGATAAAACTATCATTGAATCAGCCTTAGCGATAGCTGATGCCACGGTAATATCCTTTAGTATAGAGCCATCTAAATCCACTTTCACAGCATCATCCCCAAGCAGTCCATCCGCTACAATGAACGGTGCATTCATGCTGGCCTGGGTAAAACCATTCATTGCCGCAGCCCATATCAGGTCTGCAGCATTGAGTTTCATGCCCTTGTACAATGTTGTGGTGTCGGTGACAAAGGGAATGCCGCCCGCTTCCCTTACCAGGTCGACAACTGTGCGAACCAGCACTGGCCTGATATATGTGGTATTCCCGTATTCTCCGGGGTGTATCTTGACGGCTACGATATCGCCTTCCTTAACAGGGGATATTTTCAGGAACAATTCCTTTACCTGATCAAGCTGGTTGGTTTTTGCCCCTACGTCCTCTGCTGACCTGAAAAATACATCAACTGGCATAATATCAGTCCTTCAATATAGCAATTAAGGTAGTGCAACCTTAAAAACCTGTTTGCATAGGACCACACCTTTGCCAGCAATTCCCGTTAAGATTGTAAACACATTTTCTTGAGGTATAGGAATGTATAAACATACCTATTCTCCAAGTTAATCCGAGCGCCAGCGAGGATTTACTTGAGCGAGACAATCTGAATATATGTTATTTAACTTTTATAATAATAAAGGACAAATTTTAATAAATCAAATGAACTTATATGTCCAGATCAATTAGTTTGTTCCTTTACTATTATCGATAATTTGCTCAATCCATCTGTCCCAACAACATGACTTTTTTTCTTCGTCTCCACTATCTTCAAATTCTTTAATTGTTAACCACCACCATCATCATAGGAATTATCATCCCCAACATTAAATTGGTGATGGTGATATAAAAATGTTTTGAATGGAATGCCTAAAAATTGCAGTGTATTGATCCAGGGCAGCCTTTCGGAGCTCTTCAGCAGTCCAAATGGCCTCTTAAGAAATAAACCAGCAATCCAGTACCTAAACCCAAAAATACCGCAAAAGCAACACTGCTACTCGAATATACAACTAATCTGGTGAATTAACCCGAACATATTCCCAAAATGTATGAAAGCTGGATTGTAGGAAAATATGGAAAGTGGAAAAAAGTATATGAAGTAAAAACATTCGGGACTACACACATTATTCTTTTCACCCAAAGCCTTATAGTACTCTTTTTACAAAACAGTAGTAAAGGGTGGTAAGAGTTGTCTGCAAGAATAAAAGTCGCTAATCCAAACAGGTGTATAGGTTGTTATAGCTGTATGCTGGCTTGCAGCCGGGTAAATGCAAAAACGGCATCGCTAATAGACAGTGCTATTGATATCAAGACATCAGGCGGTATCGAGAGCGGTCTTGAAATAATCGTTTGTCGCTCATGTATCGACCCGCCGTGCGCACGGGCATGCCCCACAGGTGCCCTCACACCACGAAAAGGTGGCGGCGTAATACTGGATAAAGACCTATGTGATTCGTGCATGACATGTGCCAGTGCCTGCCTGCCCCGTGCTATCCATTTTGACAAGGCCGACATGCCCGTTATCTGTATCCATTGCGGTGTATGTGCCAGGTTTTGCAGTCATGACGTACTTGAACTGAGAAAGACCGAGGTGTTATAATATGTGGTCCAACGTACTCTACATTGATCTGGATACAGGCGAGCATCAGGTAAAGGACCGTGCCGACCTGTTCGATAAATACCTGGGCGGTACGGGCGTGGCCACCCAACTGTTACTGGAAGAATGCCCGCCCGGAACAGACCCGTTCTCACCTGAAGCACCGATAATATTCAGCATAGGACCCCTTAACACGATCTTCCCATGCGTCTCCAAAACTGTATCGATGTTCAAATCACCCATGACAGGGGAACTGGGCGAATCCCATGCAGGCGGGCGGCTGTCAATGGCCATGCGCTTTGCCGGGTATGACAGTATTGTAATAAAAGGCAGGGCAGAAAAACCGTGTTACCTGTCCATCCACGACGATGAAGTAAAGCTCAAGGATGCAACCAGCATCTGGAACGTATCCTCGGTCGAGGTCATAGGCAAGATACTAAGGCAAGTGGAGCCGGGCAAGGGCAGGCGCAGCATTATGCGCATCGGTGAAGCTGGTGTGAACATGGTGCGGTATGCCAACGTGAACGTGGACACATACCGCCATTTCGGCAGGCTGGGCCTGGGTGCGGTCTTCGGCAGCAAGAACCTGAAAGCGATAGTGATCTCAGGCACCGAAGATGTAGAGATACCAGATATTGCCCCGTATAGTAAAATGTACAATAAACTATATGATGCCGTTGTGGACACCGAGGTCATGGATAAGTACCATGACCTTGGGACCGCCGCCAACATCAATGTTCTGAACCAGTTAAAAGGGCTGCCTACCCGCAACCTCAAGCAGTCAGGTTTCGAGAATGCCGAGAACATATCAGGCGAGTACTTTGCAGACAACCTGCTGCTTCGCAAGATCGCATGCAGCAACTGCCCCATCGGCTGCATACACATCGCTATGCTCAAGACAACCTTCCAGAAGGGGCATGAGTTCGAAGTGAACCACATAAGTTATGATTATGAGCTAATCTATTCCCTGGGTACTAACCTTGGGATCAACCTTGCCGAGGACGTGCTGCGCCTCATTGAAAGGTGCGAGCGCTACGGCCTTGATATCATGAGTACGGGAGGCGTACTGGCATGGGCCACCGAAAGCTATGAGAGGGACCTAATTACTCCGCCTGATACCCTGGGTATAGCACTTCGCTGGGGAGACACGAACAGTTACCTGAAGATGATCGATAAGATTGTGGAGATGCCAAACAAATTCTACCAGACACTGGCCAAAGGTGCTGTGGCTGCGGCTGCAGAATACGGTGGTGAGGATTTTGCTATGAGTCTTGGCGGTCTTGAGATTGCCGGTTACCATACCGGTCCTGCTTCTATAGTAGGGCAGATGGTGGGTGTACGGCATTCCCACCTTGATAACGGTGGATATAGTATTGACCAGAAAGCCGCAAGCAAGCAATTAACTGAAGAACAGATGGTGGACAAGCTTATCTATGAGGATTACTGGCGTATGATCAACAACTCCCTGGTGGCATGTCTCTTTGCAAGAGGAGTATATGGTGAACAAACTATCATCGATGCCCTGGGCAGCGTAGGTATTAAAAAGACCAGGGATGAACTTGAAACATTGGGCCGTGAGATATTCTGTGCAAAATATGAGTTCAAGAAGCAGCAGGGTTTTGACGTGGATAAAATAAAAGTTCCCAGGCGTTTCTATGAAACCATATCCCAAATGGGAATGGTAAAGGAAGAGACTATCCGGGAAATGCTGGAATTGTATAAGAAGAAAACCGGGATATAATATATACCACACATATAATAAATACAATTGTATATGATAAATATGAATGTATATAATAAATACAATTGTATATGATAAATATGAATGTATATAATAAATACAATTGTATATAATTTATAAAAGGGAGTGACCAGATGGATTTTATGCAGGAACGGATCACAACGATCCATGATTTCAGGATCGAAGAGAGATCCCTCTGTTTAGCATTAGAGGACATTGCAATGGAGCGTCCAATGACGCTGCTGATACCTATGCTCTTTGAGGAGATATTTGGAGACCATATCGAAAATATTCTCAATCACATCAATGAATCAAACTTCCTTTCTAAAGTTGTAATAGCACTTGCTGCCGATGATGAGCAGCAATATATCCAGGTCAAACAATTTTTTTCAAAACTTGAGATACCCTATATCATAGTGTGGTGCGACGGCCCCTCGGTACAACAGGTGATTGAAGAATTAAAGGAAAAAGACCTTGACATTACCATGTTTTCCGGTAAAGGGAAGGATACATGGATTGCCATGGGGGTTGCAACACTCGACAGCTATGCCATAGCTATGCATGATGCAGATATTGTATCTTATTCCAGGCTCCTGCCTGCAAAACTGTTGTATTCGGTTGTCGAACCTGACCTGGATTTTTTTTATAACAAAGGCTATTATGCAAGGATCGATATGGAACGCCTGATCATGTACGGGCGTGTTAACAGGCTTCTGCTCAGTCCCCTGCTGAACTCACTCCTGGAAAAGACCAATTACAGCTCTAATTTCCTGAAATACATGTGTGCATTTAAGTATCCACTATCAGGTGAATTTGGCATTACCTCAGATCTTGCCCTCAACATCCGTATGCCAGGGGACTGGGGCCTGGAAGTAGGATTACTTGCCGAAGTTTTTAAGAATACTGCCCTTAAAAGGATATGCCAGGTCGATCTGGGGTTTTACGAACACAAGCACAGGCCCATAAGATCCGATGCTGAAGATGGTATTCAAAAGATGGTCAGAGACATCACCAAGACCATATTAAGGAACCTGGTTGAAGTTGACGGGTTGGATATAGACGAAGCTTTTCTGCAAAGTGTGAATGTACTGTTCAAACGTGCGGCCCAGGACCGTATCCGCCAATACCATGCCGATGCCCTGTTTAACGGCCTGAATTACAGCAGGCATACCGAAGAGTGCATAATAGAAGCTTTCTCGAAATATATATTATCTGCGGGACGTGAATATATCCAGAATCCTGCGGATGTCCATCTCCCTGACTGGAAAAGAGCGATATCTGCCATGCCCGATATCAGGGAAAAGTTAAAGGATGCAGCCTTGAACGATTTTAATAACTATGGCTGAAAAGACAGCATCCCGATGGGTCAAACGTTGCGACGGTACATCCAACCGCAGCAGAGCTGCGGAGCATAGTGATTAAGATTAATCCGTATAAAATTTATGCTTATAATTTGTATACGCCCTGATAAACTCGGCATGAGGCCAGATAAGGGGCATGGTAACATAAGCAAACCCTTCTTTCCACTTCGGATGGGATCTTATATTCTCGATCATTGTAAGTTTACTGTCCCTGAGTATCTTGGCATTAGTATAATCCTCTAACCACATTTCAAAGCGTTCAACTGTTGAGATATGTTCAGGCAGCAGGTTCTCATGTGCCATCTCCACCACCCAGCCAAGGTATTTTTCGGCCATGTCCTGATCTCCTATAGCTGTATAATGGTTGGATAGCTGGCAGGTAAAGTGGAGCCAGGGTCCATATCCTCCATTGTTGCGGTCCCAGAGTTCGGGATACCGGTTCAAGCCGCCCAGTTCCTCGTCCCAGAGCATTTTGTTAATACGCTGTACAGTTTTTATATTCCTCAGGTCAGTTTCTTTTATCAGGCCAAAATGGGCAGGAGCATATTCCACAGCATCCACATCTATGACCGAGGAGGCAAAGGCATCATAACCTATTGGATCTGAACTTTTATATTTTACCCGGATGCACTTGATAAAGGACCTGCGTCTTGGACTATATAGCCGTTCCAATATGGACTGGCGGACCAGTTCTGCCTGTTCCCGCCATTCTTCCACATCTTTATTCAGTGCTTCTCCTATCTCAACAGCTCCAAACAGTCCGGCGCAGCATGTGGAATTGGCATATATCTCAAAACCATGTTCATATGCAGGATATTCGTGGATGCTGTTGATGGTATGTATGAGGTTGATCTCGTCGTTCTTATTCTGGAGTATGAAGTCCACTGCCTTTTCAATAGCCTCCCAGTACTGGAGACAAAAGGCGCGATCTGCCAGGGTATCAAAGAACAGGCCGCCAGTGGCCTTGAGGTACTGGTTAAGGGCATAGAGCACCAGGCCGTTGCCGTCGATCTGCAGGTCCTTATAACTGGTATCGTTCCCGTCTACGTCATAACGCTGGCTGAACTCACCCGAAGGTTTCTGGGCAGCCAGCATGAATTCAAGCCCGCGTTTAGCTTCATTTAACATATCGGCTGCTATGGCTCCCAGGATACAAATGGAATGGTCACGAGGATAGATGAACGGGTATCTCGTACCTGGCGGGCTGGCATAGAAACCACCATTTTGATGCTGGTTTTCTTTTAATATTTTCATACAGTTTTTGAATAATTTTTCTGCAGCAATGATATCCACGTGATTCACTCCTTTTTGATAAATTTGAAGACGCAAGCACCCTTTTCAAGAATCCTGTCAACCTCTTGCTTTGTTTTTCCTGCCTTTTCAATGGCTTCTTCATTATAAGCCAGCTTGGCACCGGCAATTGATAGCTTAGATGCAAGATGCAAGGTTTCAAAGCCTGCCATTTCGGCTCTTTTTTTCCTGTAAGCATTGTGCAAAAGGCATAGGATGGAAGCCATAGCAGGACATTCCACTTTATCCTTATTTCCAGCCTCTTTTTCAGCAACGTATTTCACAATAGTCTGGAATTCTTCAGGCCTCTCGCCGAAAAGATCAACAAAACGTATTATTTCATCTGCAAAAGGGCATATAGGCAAATAGTGCAAATCATCTTCCGGGACGCCTTCAAGTCCCTGCCCTTGTGTTTCTGCCAGTCCTTTCCCTATACGAGATAACAATATGCAGGTTTTTTCAGGACCTACCATTTTCACCAGTTCTGTTATACCAACCATAAATGCCTGTGGCAACATACTCCCGAGTCTGATCATATCTTTTCCTTCCCTCTATTATTACAGTAATATTACAGTAATGCAATATTAAGTTCTATTCCAAAATATTAATAAGTTCCTTATTCCACCCTTTTGGTCCAATACCCATTCCCCGCTTGATATCTGGTGATGTAATGGATGGGTCATAACCACCGCCCGGTTTTTGTACCAATATGCCAATATCCACGGCCATCAGCATGGGCAGGTCGTTAAGGCTGTCGCCCAGCCCTATTGTTTTTACACCTGGCCATTTTTTCCTGTAAAGGTCTGTAAGTATATGAACTGCCTTTCCCTTGTCGTTATTACCCATTATATGATGGTATCGTCCGCCTTTGGTATAATTAAAACCCCTTTTTCTGATTTCCTGTTCCAGGAGTTCATCCTTGGGGGTCGGACTTTTGATCCTGAAAGCTTCATCATAGTCCCGCTGCTTGGCAAGTGCAGCACATTCCCTGTCAAGTCCCGTGTCCTGGCACACTTCATCCACATTCATATCCCCAAATCCAATTACCTGGCAGTCGATCTTAGTACATATTTCTTTTAAAGTACGTTCAAGTATCTCGTATCCCACACCTAATTCGATCACGTTGTAACCGTCTATTTGTTTGGTGTGATCATAGGGGAAGTCAAAATAATCCTCTGGAATGAATATGGCCCCACCGTTCTCAGAAATAAAGGGATGGTATATGTCAAGTTTATGGCAGTAAACCTCAAGTTCAGCCCTGGTCTTGCTGGTACAAAATATCAACGGGATATTTTTCTTATTTATAAGTTCCAGGGCAGGTAGGGCCGCATCATAGGAATATGTATCGTGATCGACCAGGGTGCCGTCCATGTCTGTAAAAATTATATATTCGGATGCTTGCATTTCTTCCATATTGATATAATGGGGGTTACTTGTTAATTAAATTTGCTATACAAATTGATTTTTTTAATAATTTTTTATAGTAACGGGCCTTTTCAACTATTTCATATATTGCTATTAATCCTTCAGCTAATTTATGCTGGGTGAATGTCAACGACCTCGGGCTGAAGGCGCTGAGGCATCGGGAGGACGCTCATGGATTTCGCATTTCTATCGGTTCGCTGATTGAATATTTTTTTAAGATTTTGTAATATTTTTGAATTCAAAAATCTCATCCAATAAACATGTCTATAATTTCATTTAATTCATTGGCTTTGTCGATTATCACCATATGCTTGCTATCTGGTATAATTTTCAACTTTGAGTCTTTAATCTCTCTATTTAAATATCGACTCATCTTCACTGGTGTTGCTTTATCTTTTTCGCCAACGACAATTAGTGTTGGCACTTTTATTTTGGAAATTCGGTCTCTTATATCGTAATTTTTCATGAATTCTGTAGCACAATCATAGGTTACAAACTTTGGGGTATTCATTGCTCTATCAAACGCCTCCTTCTTAACTTGTTCTGAAGGATCATACAGTAAATCAATCATCCCACGAGCGAATGACTCATAAGAGAAAATATGCATCATAATCCATATTTGGATATACCCTGAAAAATTCATTTTTGCTGAAGTGCCAACTAATACCAGTTTAGAGACTTTATCAGGATGATTCAATGCAAATGTGATAGCCGTCATACCTCCCATCGAATGACCAACAAGTATAACTTTTTCAAGATTTAGTTCTTGTATAAGAGAGTACAGGTCATTCGATAATGTTTCAATAGAATAATCGGCTTTGGGTTTATCCGATTTGCCATGTCCTCTTTGGTCATACGCAATCACTTTATACTTTTTAGAGAAAAACTCAATTTGAGAGTTCCATACCGAGCAATCGCACATCCATCCATGAGAAAAAATGATTGGTTCGCCTTCACCATGTACCTCATAAAATAATTCTATGTCATTTACTTTGATTTTCATATAAATTCACCCCATATTTTAGATATATTGACCTGTTATTTAATACTTTGTGGACAACTGAGCAAAATTATATCACATATTTATACGTGCCTAATTTCCAGCTTTGAAGACATTGCTTTGGTTTTCTCGCCTTCTGGGAGCATAGTCAACGACCCCGGACGCCGCTAACGCTGTGTCCGAGGCATCACGCCGGATGCATGAGGTTTTTTATGATTTAATTTTTATTTTGGTAACTAACGACAAAGGAGGCACAAACTTATGGAAAATATAATGTTCTCTATCACCAAGTTAACACCTTATGGTGTGGATTCCACAGTGGTTAAACACTCAAACTTTGAAAGACTTTGGCTCATGGCTGGTGGATAACGTGGCTGCTGACGTGATTGTGTGGGTGATTGTGGGAATTATTCTAATATTAATTCGTCCAATTTCTATAAAGAAATGGCGAGAAAAACGTGATAAAAAACAAATATACGATTGGCTTTGTGGTAAAACTAAACATCTTATGCCTTACACAGTCGGTTCACCCTTTGATACAATCAGCTGGCCGTCCACTGAGGATATATCTTCAGCTATCGATCTGACAGAAGAAAGAGTGCATTATATTTGTACTATTGATAAAAGGATACAGCGACAGGAAAAAAGCGATCTTTGGCCTAATCAAGAATTAGAAGAGAGATGGGCTGTAAGAAAATTTGTGAGAGATTATTAACTTAAATCTCTTAAAAGTAATATTTGTGCCAATGTTTCAAGATTCAAAGGCTGTATGAGTTCAGATTTGATATATGGATGCATAAAAACGCATATTTGACGAAATAACTCTAACCGTACTGATAGTACAGGGTCTTTGTATACTTAAATCAAACGTTTTGTTGCTTTGAATCCTGTTTAATAGTTATTTATCAGAGAACTTGTAAAAATGAAATTATCGTTCCTTTAAAGCAGTTAGCCCTTGCATACTAATCCAGTCAGACTACACACCATCCTCCTATGCCATGGCTCACGGCCCATGCTCTTCTTCCCCAGGTTGCGCCCCGCTAGCCATCAGCTCTTAACCTGAAGAATGTTTCACTTCCCGTCCCGGAGGGCAAACAGTGCACGAAGTGCCCCACAATCCCTATGATGTGTAAGTGAAGGGCGTTGGGGGGCAGTCCCCCTATAAGCTTGGAACAGTGGGTAGAGGCATTTACTGGATTCAGAATTTGGAAGAAAGAGTCAAAAGCAGCGTAAGTTCAAGGTCTCAATTACGAAACAGGAAAATTATTAATACTTTGAAAGCGGTCAAAAAAATGAGGTATCTTATGTCGTTTCACGTAATGTTAATTCCTACTTTAGGCTGTCCTTCTAATTGCAGTTATTGCTGGAGTTCTGAAGAAGATTCTCCTGTAATGAGTATTGAAACCATAGAAGAAGTGGTTAAATGGCTCAAGAATTTCCGTAAAGAACCGGTTACTTTTACCTTCCATGGCGGGGAGCCGCTTTTAGCAGGTCCCGATTTTTACAGGAAAGCTTTAGCATTACTGGCAGAAGGTTTAGGTCATCAGAAAATTGCTTTTGCGTTGCAGACGAATCTCTGGAAAATGACCCCGGAACTTGCGCAGGTATTGGCAGAGTATAATATTCCAATCGGTTCCAGTTTGGATGGTCCCAGGGAGCTTAATGACCTGCAAAGGGGAGATGGATATTTCGAGAAAACCATGCAGGGCTATGAAATTGCACGGGATAATGGTCTTAAGGTGGGTTTTATCTGCACTTTCACCTCACAGTCTGTGAATTTTAAAGAGGATATTTTCAATTTTTTCCTTGAGAATGGTCTGACTCTTAAGTTACATCCTGCACTGCCATCTTTGCGCAGCGATAATCCTGATGAGTGGACACTTGATCCTGAAGAGTACGGGGAATTGCTGGTTTATCTCCTTGATAAATCCCTAAAACATATGAATGATATTGAAATTATGAATATTAACAATCTGTGCAAAAGTGTGCTTACGGGCAGGGGCAATGTGTGCACCTATGTAGATTGCATGGGGGATACCTTTGCTGTGGGACCTGATGGTAGCATATATCCCTGCTATCGCTATGTAGGTATGCCAAAATATGTTATGGGCAATGTTTATGACCATCCAAGCATGGATGACCTTGCCTGTTCTGACGCATGGAAGATCATGCACCAGTTTAAGGATTTTGTTGATGAGGAATGTGGGGATTGCCGCTATATCAATTACTGTCGAGGTGGATGCCCTTACAATGCTATGGCACCCTATGATGGTGAAATTAAGGGTGTTGATCCCCACTGTACTGCCTATAAACGGATATTCAAGGAAATAAATGACCGGCTCAATAGTGAGTTATTTGGAGGTTCTTGTATGGAAACGGGTTGCAGTCTACCACCTCCGATGGATGCTAAGCCAGGAATAATGGCCTTAATGCGCAAACATTAGTTACAATCGGCATGTCATGCCCCGCAGCTCTGCTGCAATCTTTTTTTCGGTTTTACCTCAAAAGAGTATCATTATATAACTTTTAATGAATAATCGAAATAATACTGCGGTCCATTCGAAAAGGTAAAATACTAAAAAGAGACTACTAAGAGCACCCCCAACATCCCACCTTAAGGGGCCGTAGGGTAGCCTGGACCATCCTGCAAGGCTGGGGGTCTTGCGACCGGAGTTCGAATCTCCGCGGCCCCATTTACTCCTACTCAAGCCAGTAGCAGGCTGCACACTTATGCACCCCTACTCTAACCAGTAGCGGGTTGCACACGTATGCAGCCCTGCGGGCTCCATACGTGGACTGGAGGTTGTTAGCAATATTATAGCAATAGGGGGCTGGACATGAATGCAGCCCTGCGGGCTCCATACGTGGACTGGAGGTTGTTAGTAATATTATAGCAATATGGGGCTGGACATGAATGCAGCCCTGCGTGCTCCATACGTGGACTTGGAGGTTGTTAGCAATATTATAGCAATAGGGGGCTGGACATGAATGCAGCCCTGCGGGCTCCATACGTGGACTGGAGGTTGTTAGTAATATTACAGCAATAGGGGGCTGGACATGAATGCAGCCCAGCGTGCTCCATACGTGGACTGGATGTTGTTAGCAATATTATAGCAATAGGGGGGGTGGACATGAATGAAGCCCAGCGTGCTCCATACGTGGACTGGAGGTTGTTAGCAATATTAGCAATAGGAGGCTGGACATGAATGAAGCCCAGCGGGCTCCATACGTGGACTGGAGGTTGTTAGCAATATTAGCAATAGGAGGCTGGACATGAATGAAGCCCTGTGGGCTGCATGCGTGGACTGGAGGTTGTTAGTAATATTAGCAATAGGGGGCCGGACATGTATGCAACTCTGCGGGCTCCATGCGTGGACAAGAATATAATGTGAATTTTAATACAGAATTTGCCTATCGCAGGCCTTTCATCTTGTTTTCTACTTCAGTACCTGTTTCTGTTAGTGAAAAATATCCATCTTTTTCTTCTACAAGGCCCTTTTCCAGAAGTTCTTCCAGTATCTTTCCAGAGGTCAGGGGTATCATCCGGGCACGTTTGGCTATCAATTCCCTATCAAGGGCACCATGGTGGCCCAGGATGCCCAGTATCCTGTCGCGCTTATCATTACTTGAAACAAAACCTATCAATTCATCCATACTATCACACTAGGATATTAGTCTGCCACATGGATAAGTTTATTGTATCCAGATACTATAATGGATGCTGGCAGGCTAGCCCGGGTAGTTAGGCGTTACCTATGACCCGAAATCGCCGATATGCGGGGGGCGAAGCCGTCGGAAGATGTTATCAATTACCTCTTCAACCCACGGATTTGACTGAGAAGCTCCGTCCTATGGGGATAACGTTGATATGGAAGCTTTCCTGAAGGCATGTTTCCATGACTTAATTGAGGGAATCGGTCCAGGCCCGGAAGGGAGCAGACTTACCTTGAACAATTATCGCTCATGGGGTAGCGGGGTGGAGGATAGACTGTGGACCATTGGAGGGTATGCGATGCAACGACCATTCGGCGTGCTTGCCACTCTATTTATGCTAAAAACCAAAAAGAGAAAAGTCTTAAATATTGATGATACAATGTAGATGCCGCTTGACGAGATAGCCAAGCCTGGTATGGCGCAGGATTGCTAATCCTGTGGTCGTTCCGACCTCGGGGGTTCGAGTCCCCCTCTCGTCGTTTATCAAATAAGTAAATTTTCAAGTCTGGTTATTCATTGACCAGTCGTATGATATTGCCTTTTCCCTTTTTTATCTTGATGATCTTTCCATCTTCTTTCATCTTTGATAGAACAATACTGATCTTAGATTTAGAAAGGCCGCTCAATTTTACGATTTCGGATTGATACATCTGTCCACCGGATCTAATGAGGATTTGTTCAATCATATCTTCATCCTCAGGGACTTCTGTAGCCGTTGGACTGAGTATCGGATATGCATTATCCTTTGTACCGGATATCGAAGATTTCTTATGTTTGAATAATATCACAGATGCAGCGGCAGCCAGAATAACCAATGCCGGTACCAATACCCATATTCCCGTATCGGTTTTTTCGCGTGAGAGCACAAGAGCAGGCTCACCTTTATTAAAACTGCGGGCTATTGTGCCTTCCCACATCAATCTGTTCCCATCATGCCGATCATAAGTTGGAGACACACTTGCAACCTCATGGTTTTCAGGAATTTCAATGATTAGTACATTGTCAGAAGAAAGTATCATCCCTTCTGAGAAAACGTCTCCTATGAGAATCTTATTAGAATCCGTATGTGAAAAATTCGTCCACTCAAAGCTGAAACGAACAATGCCAAATGCACCTGATAAAGTATTTAATGTGTCATAAGAATGATTGTAATTTTCAGCATTCATTGAGCGATTAGAGGACAATTCAGCCAAAATAATAAACCACTCAATCCTTCCCCTGAACTCTTCAATATCATACTGGTATTGTTCTGTACTCTCCCCACTTTGTATATATTCCTCCCATTCATTAATTTCATCCTGGTTGGCAAGTGGTAGATATTCTTCCATGGTCCATAGAGCATTTCCATTTTCATGAACATCTATGGTGATAACTGATTGGGCTGTGACTGTATGAATCAATAAAATTAAATGAAGAAAGAAAAGTCCCACTCGTTTCATCTATTCACCTCTTAACGGCAATGGATTTAAGATTTACTACTTGCCAATCGAGTGGTCCTAATCTTTCAATTTCCCACTTTTTTTAATCGTGATTTCGTTCAGACTTTTTTATTGCCTTTAACCTTGATCTTTTGTTTTTTATCATCGGTCTCTGAATCATCATCGGTTTCTGGAGCATCATCCTTCTCTTTAGCATCATCCTTCTCTTTAGCATCATCCTTCTCTTTAGCATCATGCTTCTCTTTAGCATCATCTTTCTCTGTAGCATCATCGGTCTCTGAAACATCATCCTTCTCTGTAGCATCATCTTTCTCTGTAGCATCATCTTTCTCTGAAACATCATCGGTCTCTGAAGCATCATCTGTCTCTGTAGCATTAAACAATTCAATACTGTGTTTTTCATTCTTCATTTCAGATTTTGCAATCTTGGCATATCCTTGCGCCATTTTCTGGTTAGACTTTGCGTCCATCTGGGCTTGCTGCTGTGCGGCAACATATTCCTCTTTTGATATTTTACCAGACTTATAGTCATTGAGCAGAGCTGCATGCGTGCTTTGTCGTTTGTCTATCTCCTCGTGAAGCAGATTCACTTTTTGGGCCAGATATTCTTTACCTTTATCACCCAAACTAAGCACCTTTCGCTTTTCCATCCGGATCTTAACATCATCACCGGCATTCCTGAGAGCACCATCAATGATGCCAAAAATGTTGTGACCGCCACTGTAATCCCCTATCTCATACACATTTACATACCATGTGAATTTCACCTGCGAGTTGTTATAACTTCCATTGACGATTACCTTGTGTGGCGACCCAATACTCTCAATATCCCACGTATGATCATATGAGTAGGGATTGCCGCTTACTTTTCCGTAGTCCGTATTTACAACTCCGGTCAAGTTAATAACGGTCCAGCTAATATTTTCCAACGACTCGGCAGTTGTTATGGAATATGTGATTGTCTCGCTTATGGTGTCGTTTACATAAACATAGTCAACAACCTGAGGAGACGAGAAAAGGATAATGTCGTTTTCCCTGTATCTATGCTGTTCCAGAACAGTAACATTCCAGGTAATTGTATCGCTACCATTGGAATTTGTGGCAGTAACACTTACGTTTTTAATCCCCGGATCGTCCCAATAAGTAGTGAAGTTATCGTAATTGTAATCCTCCACATCAACATAATCTTTAGACCAGTTCCATGTATCTATGCCCTGGTTGGCAGTAACATCAAACTTGATAGTTTCATTTGTATTGATTATTATTATGTTAAGCTCAGCATCATTAGTCTTATTGTTGTACCATGAAGTTATTTCAGGAATGGAATTTGTTTTTTCTTCCTCGACTGTAACAGTCCAGGTGATAGTATTACTGGTGTTGGTGTTATTTGTAGCATTTACGCTGAGTATTTTAACTCCAATAGAATCCCATAATGTACTGAAGTTATCGTAATTGTTATCCTCCACATCAACATTATCTTTAGACCAGTTCCATGTATCTATGCCCTGGTTGGCAGTAACATCGAACTTGATAGTTTCATTGATGTAAATTGTAATATCCTGAGTATCATTATTGGTCTTGTCGTTGTACCACGTATCTATTACAGGATTTGAGGCACTAACCGGTATTATCAGCATTGCTATAAAAAGTAATAAAGCCACAAATTTCAATTAATCTTCACCAGCAAGACTACATGCATGCTATAAATATAAACATGCCGGGAGTTTATTCAAGTTTATTTGTGTTTTTATTGTTTATTATAGTTTTATTTTAGTTTTTATTGTTGAAAATAGTTTAAAATTTAAATAATATGCTGTTTAATCCCGCAAATAGAAAAGTGTTGAATATTGAATATACAATATAGATGCCACAAGGAATTTTTAACTATTATCGATACAGATAAATCTGTTAAATTCAAATAAGCAATAGGTGTTTAGAGATTGCTGATAACTGAACTGGAGCGATTCATCCTGGAAGATATAGGTGACGATGACACTTCATGTTCCATCGTACCTGATGAATGGGTACATGCAAGTATAATCACCAAAGAGAACGGAGTACTGGCAGGGCTGGAAGAAGCCATTCAGGTATTTGATTATTTCGCACTGGAAACCCATTCCGATTTAAATGACGGGGATACAATAACATCCGGTGATGTGGTCTGCAACATATGGGGTCGTGCCGGTGACATGCTGCGCTCAGAGAGGCTGGCCCTCAACTTCATGTGCCGGATGAGCGGAATAGCTACATTAACAGCCCGGTGCGTGGCAGATGCAGGCAGTGTAAGAGTAGCATGTACCAGGAAGACCACACCTGGATTTCGTAAGTTCGAGAAAAAGGCAGTAAAGCTTGGCGGCGGAGATACCCACAGGTTCAATCTATCTGATGCGGTGATGATAAAGGATAACCACATAGCCATAATGGGTATTGAAAAAGCTGTTGAACGGGCAAGGGCCGAAGCCAGTTTTACCAAGAAGATCGAAGTTGAAGTATCGGATGTGGGAGAAATGCTATCAGCAGCAAAGGCGGGCGCTGATATCATCATGTTCGATAATATGCAGCCTGGAGATATCAAGAAGTGCATAAAAGCACTTGAAGATGCGAAATTACGTTATGGCAAAATACTGGAAGCTTCGGGTGGTATTAAGCCAGATAATATAAGGGATTTCGCTTCAACAGGAGTGGATGTAATATCCACGGGTTCGCTCATCCATTCGGCCCGGTGGCTGGACATGAGTATGAAAATAATGTGAGACGCCCCTATTCTCTATTTTCCCTATATTTTTTTGTTTTCTTTACCCGATTCTTATATATATTCCGCTTTCATTGATGGATTCATGCATATTGGCCCCCTGAAACTCCAAGGCAACATTCTACTCGCACCCATGGCAGATGTGACCAACCTGCCCTTCCGATTGCTCTGTAAAAAGTACGGTGCTGCACTTGTGTATACCGAGATGGTCGATGCCGATGGTGTGATATACCACAGCAGGAAGACCATTTCAAGGATTACTTCTTGTAAGGATGAGCAGCCTCTTGGTATCCAGCTTTCAGGGTCATCTGCCGAAGGGTTGAACCGGGCTGCCCGGATCGTAGAAGCGCAGCACGGTCCTGACCTGATAGATATTAACTTTGGCTGCCCTGCCAGGCATATAGTCAAAAAGGGTTGCGGTGCGGCCCTGATGAATAATCCTCAATTGATGGCTGATATTGTAGGGCAGGTCTCTGATGCTGTTAGTGTCCCGGTCACTGCCAAGCTAAGGGTATATGACAATGTTGACCGGACACTGGAGGTGGTACGGATGCTGGAAGATGCGGGTGCCAGTGCAATAACGCTACATTCCAGGACGCTGCGCCAGAATTATGCACACAAGGCCGATTGGGATGTGATCGGGGCGGTCAAAAAAGAATTGTCTATCCCTGTGATAGCCAATGGGGATATTATTGATGAGGTGGCGGCACAGACCGTGCTTGAGCAAACCCACTGCGATGGCATCATGATCGGACGGGCTGCTATTGGGAATCCGTATATATTCAGGCAAATAGGTCATTATCTTGAAACTGGAGAGTTTCTTATGTCCCGGGACGTCAATGAACAGTTGGATGATTTTTTTGAATATATGAAGCTGGCAGGGAAATATGACATGCTTGATTATGCAGACATTAAGCTCCATGCCAAGTGGTTCACCAGGGGAATGGAAGGTGGAAGGCTGTTGCGTACTAAAATAAATGCGGCCGGAGATATTGATGAGGTGATTGGGATTATGGGTGGATTTATCTCTTAGATACAAGAGTGAGGATTTGCATCTTTGATTTTTATCCCCTCTGTCCAATAAGACAACATTATTTCCATTTTCAGGAAAGAAATAATCCATTACAGGAAAATCATAAATAGAAGTTTTTCCAGACGGTCAAATTAATGCATTCCATCATACAACCATCATTACATCACAACGATAACAGATCATCAAATTTTACTATCGTATGTTCCGGATGCGGCACCGAATTACCTGATGAAGCCCTTGCCTGCCCCTCTGATAACGGCCTGCCCCGTGCAATGTATTCATCCCGCCAATTGCAGCTTCATGACCATCCCGGCATAGGGCGGTTTAGGGAATGGCTGCCAGTGAACGGCCCGATGGATACAAAAGCCGGGCCCATAACCTATAAGAGTACAGGCCTGGCCAGTGAACTGGGACTGACCAACCTGTATATCGGTTTTAACGGATACTGGCCCGAGATGGGAGCAAATATACTGACCTGCAGTTTCAAGGAACTGGAAGCCTACCCCACAATCCAGCGGATGCAGGAACTTGGCCACCGCAAGCTTGTGCTGGCATCGGCAGGCAACACGGCCCGGGCCTTTGCCCATGCGGCAGTGGGTTCCAATACCGAGATATATATAGTAGTGCCAGGCAGCGGTATAGACCGTATGTGGATTCCTGAAGAACCCACTGAAAATATCCATCTTATCAGCATAGCAAAGACCTTCGATTACACAGATGCCATCAGGCTTGCGGACAGGATAGCCGGCCTGCCCGGAATGACTCCTGAAGGCGGTGCCCGGAATGTGGCACGCAGGGATGGTATGGGTACTGTGATGCTGGACGGTGTCGTTACCATGGGCAGGATACCGGACCATTATTTCCAGGCAATCGGCAGCGGGACCGGGGGAATTGCCGCATGGGAAGCATCCGTGAGGCTGCAGGCCGATGGCCGTTTCGGGAAACGCCTGTCAAAACTTCACCTTGCACAGAACCTGCCATTTGCGCCCATTTTTGATGCATGGCAGCATGGGTGCAGGGAGATAGATGAAGAAGTTAACGTGCAGAATGCAAAGCAGCAGATCAACCAGATGTATACGGACATCCTGTCCAACAGGAAACCACCATATTCGGTTCCAGGTGGTGTGTATGATGCCCTTTCGTCCTCCAACGGGCAAGTGTACGGCATTGACAATTCCCGGGCCAGGTCCTGCAAAAAAATATTCGAGGAGGCAGAGGATATTGATATCATGGCACCCGCAGCCGTTGCGGTTGCCGCCCTTGTAGAAGCGGTGGAACTTGGCCGGGTTAAAGCGGATGATCATATCCTGTTGAATATCACAGGCGGCGGGGTTGAAAGGTTGAAAGATGACTTTGACCTGTGTAAAATACAACCTGAATTGTATATAGATTCCCTTGATGTGGAAATAGAGGAAATACTGCTTTGATCAAGTGCCAATAAGAACAAAATCCTCCCTTCGGTCGGATTTTCTTGAGTATATCAATTTATACTTAATATATTACCAGAAAAAGAGCTAAAAAAAATGAATGATCTCACTCCCGAAGAAAAAACAGTAACGATATTGAAAGACCAGGGTGTAGACCTGGTTGCCACTCTACCTTGTGACAGGATGAAAAAACTCCTCCCGCTTATTGACAATGAGTTCAATACATTGAAACTTACGCGTGAGGAAAATGGTGTTGGTATCTGTGCGGGTTATTACCTTGGCAACAAGCGCCCGGTCATGGTCATCCAGAGTACCGGACTTGGTAATATGCTGAATGCCCTGTTGTCCCTGAATGTTACCTACCAGGTCCCCCTGCCGATCATCGCAAGCTGGCGGGGTGTCTACAATGAAAAGATCCCGGCACAGTTCCCGCTGGGACGGGCACTGCCTGATATTTTAAAGGCTTCTGATATTAATTATACTGTCATAAGGTCATCAGCCGAGATCGGGTTGCTCAATGATGTTATCAGGGATGCTTTTACCAATAACCGCCCACATGTGGGCCTGGTCCTACCTTCTGTATGGGAAAATTCCAAATGTGCGCCGCCGCCTGAACCAAAGGAGACAGTATCCAGGACGTGCAGCCTGGAACTTACCACTAAAATCCACCCACCCACCATATCGCGGTACCAGGCAATCAAATCACTGGTATCAGTACTGGATGATGAGATCGTAGTCTCAAATATCGGCATACCCAGCAAGGAACTGTACCATGCCGGCGACAGGCCCCTGAATTTCTACATGCTGGGTTCCATGGGGCTGGCATCTGCTATCGGGCTGGGACTGGTAATGGCACAGCACAGGCAAGTGGTGGTGATCGACGGGGATGGCAGCCTGCTCATGAATCCCAATGTACTGACCCAGATCGCTGCGCTGCAGCCATCCAACCTGACCGTGGTGGCAGTGAACAACGGAGCATACGGTTCCACTGGCAACCAGGAGACTCTGGCTTGCCAGTGCATCGACCTGGAACTAATGGCAAGGGGTCACGGGCTGCAGTACACTGTCAAGGCACATACAGGAGAAGAACTTGTGGCTGCATATAACAAATTTAAGGACGAAACCGGGCCCGGACTTATAGATATGGTGGTCAGGCCGGTGAATGAGCCTGTGGGTGAAATTCCGTTGAGCCCGATTGAGATCAAGGAAAGGTTCATGAGAG
>Ga0255456_1046_pt1 | contig 20450 bp, 19 predicted proteins | sample ANMaggQLBNCT01C7_FD_182646 | JGI IMG/M metagenome (GOLD analysis project Ga0255456, IMG submission 182646) | Sediment cell enrichment communities from methane seep in Santa Monica Basin, California, United Staets - ANME aggregate JGI... | ecosystem: Environmental > Aquatic > Marine > Cold seeps >...
AGATCAGGAAGAAAAAACCCTTCAGATAGAATAACTCCTGAAATGGCACTGTGGAATGGAACCACCGTGCCTAATTTCCATTATTCTCCCCTTTTTTAAAGACGATTTCAGATTTCTCCACATCCACCTCAATGGAATCCCCTTCACCGAACTCCTTGTTCAATATCTTCATTGCCAGTGGGTCCAGGATCTTATGCTGTATGGTACGTTTAAGTGGCCGTGCACCGAAAGTGGGGTCAAATCCGGTTCGTGCTATGAAATCCCTGGCTTTTTCACTAAGCACGATGTTAATTTTTCTCTCCTTCAAACGTTTACTCAATATATTGACCTGGATGTCAACGATCTTCACGATTTCAGGCAGCTTCAACTGATGGAATATTATAATATCATCAAGCCGGTTCAGGAACTCAGGCCTGAATTGAACCCGTACTGCCTCCATCACCAGTTTCTCCATCTCAACTTCATCATCACCATGTTCGACTATCCACTGGCTTCCAATATTGGATGTCATGATTATCACCGTGTTCTTGAAATCAACAGTGCGCCCGTGCCCGTCTGTGAGCCTGCCGTCATCCAGTATCTGGAGCATAAGATTGAACACATCCGGATGTGCCTTTTCGATCTCATCCAACAATATTACAGAATACGGCCGCCGCCTCACAGCTTCCGTAAGCTGGCCCCCCTCCTCATACCCCACGTATCCGGGCGGTGCACCAATGAGCCGTGCCACTGTATGCTTTTCCATGTACTCGCTCATGTCCAGCCTGACCATTGCGGCCTCATCATCGAACAGGAATTCGGCCAGTGCCCGCCCCAGCTCTGTCTTGCCTACGCCAGTGGGACCCAGGAACATGAACGAACCTGTGGGCCGGTTTACATCTGAAATACCGGCCCTGCCCCTTCGCACCGCGTTAGCCACGGCGGTAACGGCCTCTTCCTGTCCTACCAGACGCAGCCTGATACGCTCTTCCATATTCACCAGTTTTTGCATCTCGCCTTCCAGCATCTTGCTCACCGGGATGTGGGTCCAGTTGGACACAACCTCTGCTATATCCTCCTCATCCACCTCTTCTTTTAGCATTTTCTGGTCCTTCTGGAGCTCTACCAGTTTAGCATTTTCAGCTTCCAGTTGCTTTTGCAGTTGTGGCAGTGTACCATACCTGAGTTCAGAAGCCCTCTCCAGATTGCCTTCATGTTCTGCTTTCTCTGATTCCATCCGTTTCTTCTCGATATTACCCTTTATTCCCCGTATGATCTGGATAGTATCCTTTTCAAGCTGCCAGTGGGCCTTCATCTGGCTGCTCTGTTCCTTCAGGTCAGATAGTTCTTTATCGATCTTTTCCAGGCGCTCCTTCGAGTAATCGTCCTTTTCCTTCTTCACTGCCTTGCGCTCGATCTCAAGCTGCCTGATCTTGCGCTCGGCATAATCCAGTTCAGCAGGCATGCTGTCTATCTCAATCCTGAGCTTGGATGCGGCCTCATCGACCAGGTCGATGGCCTTATCAGGTAAAAACCGGTCAGTAATATAGCGATTGGACAGCACGGCTGCCGCCACGAGTGCCGAATCCTGTATCCTGACACCGTGATGAACCTCATATTTCTCATTTAAACCCCGCAGGATCGATATGGTCTCATCCACTGTGGGTTCATCCACCAGTACGAGCTGGAACCTGCGCTCCAGTGCTGCATCCTTTTCGATGTATTTCCTGTACTCGTTCAGTGTAGTAGCACCAATAGCCCGCAGTTCTCCCCTGGCCAGGGCAGGTTTTAAGAGATTTGAGGCATCGATGGACCCTTCGGCCGCCCCTGCTCCCACAAGGGTGTGCAGCTCATCGATAAAAAGGATGATATTACCTTCTGAATCCTGTACCTCTTTGATCACCGCTTTCAGTCGCTCTTCGAACTCACCCCGGAACTTGGTACCTGCCACAAGGGCACCCATATCAAGAGCCACGACTTGCTTGTCCCTGATGGTGTCAGGCACATCCCCTCCAAATATACGAAGGGCCAACCCCTCGGCAATTGCGGTTTTACCCACACCTGGTTCCCCTATAAGCACAGGATTGTTCTTTGTCCTGCGGGAAAGTACCTGGATAACCCTGCGAATCTCGTTATCCCGACCGATCACAGGGTCCAGCTTTCCCAGTGCTGCTTCTTCTGTGAGATCACGACCGTACTTTTCCAGCGCCTGGTATTTATCCTCAGGATTCTGGTCCGTGACCCTTGCTGAACCCCTGACCTCCCTGAGGGCTTTGAGAATGGTATCCTTTGATGCACCATTCTCTTTCAGGATATCTGATGAGATGCCATGTTTCTCATCAGCTATGGCCAGTAGCAGATGTTCAGTGCTCAGGTATTCATCTTTGAGCTGTTTCATCTCATCAAAGGCCGCCTCAACCACATTACTGATCCGCTGGGACATATAGAGCTGTTCTGCTCCTGCCACTCTTGGGATCTTGTCAATTTCTTCTTCCAGCCTGCCGATTATTCCAGGTGCATTAGCCCCTAATCTTTGAAGGATCTTTAGGGTAAGTCCTTCTTTCTGGTTGATCAGCGCCAGCATTAGATGTTCTACATCAAGCTGCTGCTGATTATTATCAAGTGTGATATTCCTTGCATCATCAAATGCTTCCTGTGCCTTTATGGTAAATCTATCAAATCTCATAGGTGATCACTGAATAATTAAATGACTTTTTTTTGATTAATAAGTTGCCAAAGATAGTCAGGACTACTTAATACTCCTATATTCCAGATGTAATTATTATAGAAAAATCCTTCTTTTCCTTATGTTCCAGCCTGTAAATATACTTCCTCATACGGCTGGATAACCACGAAACCTTCTCCCTTGAATGCCATTTGCAATGACTCACCGCTGCTCCGTCCTACAAAGGTTTTTAGTGAAACATCGGTTTTCAGGTCAGGTTGAAGATTGCCTGACCATGCCACTGTGGCATTGGGGTCAGTGAATACGGGGGTTTCAGGTGTTACTTTGAGTGTTAGTGGGTCGTAATGTGTGGTTATGGCAATCATACCTGTTCCTTCAAGTCTTACATTGAAAAGCCCGCCTGCCATTAATCCTGCAACTTTTTTCAGCATTTTTATGTCCCACTGGATGGACTCCTCAAATGCCAGCAGGTCATTGCCATTGACAAAAATGGACTGGTTGTCCAGGTTGATCACTGATATCTTCTTACCACTGTCTGCTAAGTATAATTTGCCTGTACCTTCTGCTTTTGTAAGGCTTACACCTTCACCTGTAACGGCTTTTTTCAGCATTTTGCCAATTCCGTGTTCCATTACTCCTTCCCTGGTGAATTTAATGTCTCCAAGGTAAGCTACCATTGATCCCATTTTCGTCCATACTTTTCCTTCAAGATTTACCTCAAGCAACCGGTCCCGTTCCAGTTCGAATGTGCCCTCTTCAAGATCACGCTGTCCTGTCGAATCAATAAATTCATCGATTGAGTATTTTCCCATTTATTCTCCTCCATATCCAAAAAAAATGGATTATATATTTATGTATATTTCATAGGTTAAGTAATTTTTTTGTGATCGGTTTGGACTTACGACCCAAAAGGCTGTACTTCCACATTTTCGGATGATGTACAGGTGTTTGGTTAATTGTGTGACATGTTAGTTTATGTGATATGGATTAAGGATTCCCCTTAAAACTGAAAACTAAAGAGGCAAGTTATTGATGTGGAAATAGAAGTGGAGTTCAAACGTATAGCATATAATGGGAAGCAAAGGGGAGATGCTAAACATTTTAAGCTTATTGCATTATATAATGTGGAAGATGGAAAGTGCCATTTGTATATCACAAATATTCCTGTCGATCGCCTTGATACTGAGGATATAGCGGTCTTACATTCAGCCAGGTGGAAAATAGAGTTGATTTTTAAGGAATTAAAAAGTAGATACGGTATCGACATTTTACCAACTTCAAATCCAGAGATAATAGAAGCACTTCCGTGGGTAGGGATATTAACGTTGCTAGTATCGAGACGTGTTTATCGTATGGTTTTTTCGGCCAATCTTGAAAATGCACATCGCTATACTCACTTGAGATGGGCAACGATATTTGCTGAAAAGTTACATAGGCTCTTGGACGCTGTTCTCGTTTATGCGGAGATTGATGCAGGTCTTATGGAGCTATTCGAAGTGTATCAAAGTCAAGCGCTTGACTCGAATGTAAATCGGAAGAGGTTAATGGACTAATGGAGGGCTTAACCGATCACCAATGGAAACGTTTTTGATCCTCCACAGGAATGAAGGTGAAAAAGAGATAAAATACCAGTTCTCGAATGCATCTGTAGATACCAGCATTGAACGACTTGGTCAGATGTCTTGCAGTCGCTACTGGATTGAACGTGCTTTCCAGGATGCGAAAGGTAATGCTGGAATGGCAGATTATCAGGTAAGAAGCTGGACTGGATGGCATCATCATATGGTGATGACAATGCTGGCGATGCTGTTTATCATGGATATGCAGATCAAATGGGGTAAAAAGGCTTCTATGTTATCGGTAATGGATGTGAAAGAGATTTTTGAAGTGATAATGCCAAAAAAAGAGTTCACAAAAGAGGAAGTATTGGCAATCATCAAAGAAAAACATAGAGCACGATTATCGGCAAGAAAATCACATCATCGGAGAAATAAAAAACAAATATGAGTTAGCTTGATATTTAAGTTCTGTCGGACCGGACTTAGTGATAACTATGTCACGTGGATTGATTTTGAACTTATTTACTGGGTAGTATTCGGTAAATTTTGCAATATGTGGGAAAAGGTTGGATTGTATTGTGTGTTTTTTCTCTGAAATATGGATTGGTGTTGCATTAAAAATGTAAGTTCAGAAGGATTAAATATTAATCTGACAATTTCAAGTTAAATAAACAGGAATAAATATGATTAAAAGCTAAATGAGATGTGCGGAAAGTAGGATCAAAATGCTATAATTGGGGGAATTTTGTACCTCCGTAGGGGAGAAGGTAGGATGAGTAAGGATAACTTCTCAATAGATAAAGATGTTTCAGACAAAAAATTTGAAGAGATTGTGCGAATAGTAGACCAATTTAGTGAATCTCAAAAAAAAAAAGAAAAAACAAGTCGTTTAATTGGAGCATTAAATTCTATTTCATCTAACTGGCCAATTTTTATTTTGTCCCTCTCTCTTTTTGGCGTTTTGATCGGGTGGGTTATCTTTGATGTTTCACCATTACAGCCTTTTGAAGAAATAGCATTCAAACAAAGTGAATATCGTCTATCAGCAGAACAAGAATCAATGAAAAGTGAGATGGTAAGTCGCCACCTTAAATTAGGTAACACATTTCTCAATGTTATGCAACTTGAAGCAGCCAAAAACGAATTTGAAGAAGCTCTGAAATTAGACCCTCTTAATCTTTCAGCCCAAAAGGGCTTATTCAAATCTGAACTTTTTCTACCAATTATGGAAAATGACTATGATCCTGAAATTATGGAAAAAAGATTAAACTTGATTCTGGAAGAGAACCCGGATGATCCACATGCATACCTTTTTTTAGGAATGCTCTACAAGGATATCAATCATGAACAAGCTTTAACATATTATGAAAAAGCCATCGATAAAGATCCTTCAATTGCTGCTGCATATTTTGGGATTGGCACTATATACGATCTACAAAATAAACCAGATGATGCAATAACAATGTATGAAAAAGCTTTGAATCTATCAAAATGGAACCAGCCTTTTTTGGATAACCTGGGATTTCAATACTGTCAAAGAAAAGAATACCAAAAATCTATTCAACACTATGAATTACTTTTGAGGTTAAATCCGCGTTTTTTATCAGCATACTACACGATCTCTAATGCTTACCGATTAACAGGTAATTTGGAGCAAGCTCGTTCGGATCAAGAAATATTGATTAAATTACTGGATAATAAGAATGTGACATCTCTTAAAAGAAACAAAGAAATGTGGTTTTACAGTTTCAATTCCGAGTGTGTATTTTTTTATGATTATCCTGAAAAAAAATTTTACGCATATTATAATTTGGCATTGACATATTATCTTCTTGGAAATGAAACAGAGGCTATCCAATATGTAAAGAAGGCAAACGATTTACAAATAGACAAAGATTTAGAATTGGATGTTAAGAAATTAATAAGTTATGATATTGATAACCTGCAGGAAGAGGAAAGCAGTTTTTTGAATAGAACTGAAGAATTTAGAAGAAAGTTCTTATAGTCGATTTTACAGAACAGTAGCTGACAGCATTTTTACGCTCAGCTAATATTAGCTCACACAGCTTCTTTTAGTCCATATTATTGGAAGCGAATTATGGCCAAAATGTTTTTTAAGAAGGATTGGAGTAGGAGACATTCAATAAAAATATATTGATAGTTAACACTTAACACTTTGAACCAAAATTTTTAAGTACTAACATGACAAATTACTATAATGAGGTGGGCTAGAATAAATTATTTAGAATTTCATTTTGTATCATCAGTTAAAAAAAGTGGGTGATAAAATGAAAATCAAGAACTAGGGAAGAGCAACTTGATTTTAATTTAAATACTGATGCTGAATGAAAAAATCTGTCAAAATTTAAGCAAGTATTTAGCTTTATTATTTCGGCATATGGCAATAACTAAAAATTATTTTGATATGGGTGCAATGGGGTGTTATTTTGAAGATAAATGGAGTGATGAAAGGATTAATAATCATAATGGCTTTGCTGACAACTTACATGATTTGTGGAGGACAAACAAGTACATTAGATATCGAACCACCGACAGGCGTTACCAATCTAAAGAATGTGAGTTATGCCCCGGCCCATATCAAATGGATGTGGACTGATCCTGCTGACGCTGATTTCGAGAAGGTAATGGTTTATCTTGATCAGCTATTCAAGACAAATGTTTCTAAGGGCGTGCAGTACTACAATGCAACAGGCTTAACTCCAGCGACAAACTATACCATAAGCACAAGAACAGTAGACAATGCAGGGAACATCAATCAAACTCCAGTCAATAATACATCAAGAACTGCACGTTTAGATATAGTACCACCGGCAGGCGTTACCAATCTAAAGAATGTGAGTTATGCCCCGACCTATATCAATTGGACATGGACTGATCCTATGGACGCTGATTTCGAGAAGGTAATGGTTTATCTTGATCAGCAATTCAAGACAAATGTTTCTAAAGGCGTGCAGTACTACAATGCAACAGGCTTAACTCCAGCGACAAACTATACCATAAGCACAAAAACAGTAGACAATGTAGGGAACATCAATCAAACTCCAGTCAATAATACATCAAGAACTGCATCAGATATCATCGAACCTATAAATATCACTATTATCTCACCAGCCAACAACAGCATTAATACTACTGGTGATGTCAACGTGACCGTGGTACTTGATCGAGCAGGTACAGCGCTCCTTAACTGGAATGGAGTAAATGAATCTATGAATGGATCGGGTACAAACTTTTACAAACACAAGAAAGACCTACTCAGCGGAAATTTCAACTTCAAGGTATATGCTATTGACTCAAAAGGTGTTTCAAATGTATCAGAAACAACAACATTGACAGTGAACCGAACAAAAATAATAACATTGTCTATTGATCCAGAAACTGGTAATGTTAACGAAACGAGTATAACATTATCACCCAGTGGAAATGTGACAATTATAATTTTTAATGGCACAAATGTATCTGGATGCGATGGAGCAGTGACAGAAATTAGTATAGATTCACTGTATCGACTACCCCTGGCATTAGAAGTGAATTTAAGCACCGATGAATTATTTTTAGGGGAAAACTATACGGCTTTACGTAATTGTCTTCGCTTCAATCCAGACATACAGCTAAAATTCAATTACACAGATGAGCAGCTTGAACCTGCAAAAATCGATGATGAATTGAACGTGGAAGTTAAGTTCTACAATACTACCAAAAACCAATGGGAAGACATGGAATTATATGAACACAATGAATCCCTCAACTATATAATAGTAAACGTAAGCCACTTCTGCTATATTTCACTGATTGTGCACCCAACATCCACTCCTCCAAGAGAAAGTAGAGGCGGAGGCGGAGGCGGAGGTGGAGTCGGCACCTCTGGCGAAGCTTTTGATAATATATTGATTTCAGAAACTGAAAGAGAATTTGTCAATAAAGATTCAAAAGTAATCTACAGTTTTGATATGGAAGGCAACATTGTACAATATATCAACTTCACAGGTGTGACAAATTCAGGAGTGGTTACTGCAAGAGTAGAAATACTGAAAAATACTTCAACATTAGTGGAAAATCCACCACCAGATGTGATATATAAAAATCTGAATATCTGGGTTGGAAACGTAGGCTGGGCAACCTCAAAAAATATCTTAGAGCCTACAATCAACTTTAGGGTAGAAAAATTCTGGGTCTCTGAAAATAATATCAATGAATCAACAATACGGTTAATTCGTTACACTGATGGAACATGGAATCCGCTTATAACCTCCAAGATATATGAAGACGCAGATAACCTATACTTTGAAGGAGAAACAACCGAATTCTCGCCTTTTGCAGTATCTGGAAAAAATATTACAGTTGGACCTGGAGGAAATGGGGAAGAAGTTTCTGTTCAGACATCTACTGAAAAAGAACCGGGGATGCCAGGTTTCAGCCTTTTGATATGCTTGATGTCATTGTTGATTGGAGCATATATATTGCAGAAAAAGTAATTGGAGGGCCATATCGCCCTCATTTTTTATTTTGTATCCCATCTTTGACAAAAATCAAGTCAAAAAATTGCCATAATCGCCATCCTTTGATCCAATACACTTTTAAAAACCTTCCGAATTTGTGAGACCGTTACAATTCGTGTTGGTGAATCTAATTAAACCACAGATAAACACAGATTTTCAGGCAGCATATCCGCGTTTATCGGCGTTCATCTGCGGTTAGTTTGATAATACCAACATGTAATGTAACGGTCTCCTTTTTTGTGACTATGGGCAAAATTATGTTTGATACAAGAATTGATTATAGTTACGAACATAACATTTCTGACTTATTCTCATCGCTAAGAAAGTTTTCAATCCATTTTTTTGCAAAGCTGGTTTTTGAAGAATAGTCTTGAAAGCCTTCACGTATGATTTTTTTTAAATGCTCAACATCTTTAATAAAAGTCTTTGAGACTAATCTTTTTATGCTCTTCCAAATATATTCAATTGGATTCAAATCGGGGGAGTATGGTGGCAGAAAAACCAGTTCAATCCCAATATTCTTTGCAAATTCAATAGTGTCCTTAGCTCTATGTGAACTAAAATTATCAAGGATAATGATAATTCTCTCACCCAGATTGTTAGATAGTATTTCCATCAGGAACTCACAAACAGCTTCCTTTTTTGAATTATCCTTAAAATTAATGACTGAATTTCCATTTAATGCATAGAAACCAAAGGAATTGGCTCTTAATTTTGTTGTGTTCTTGTACTTTATTGGTTTTCTGAATGACCACATGCGGACTGTATTAGACGTTGTTTGAGGGGATGATTCATCGAAAAAACCGAGTACATTATCACCATTTAATTCAGGTAAGTTTTTTTTAAACGTTCTTCTGCATCCTCAGGTCGTCGGTAATCATAAGTATATGGTTTGCTGTGTTTCATATCAAAACCCTTCAAGATTTCTCGAACCCGTTTTGCAGTATATGTGACCTCGAATTCCTTAAAGATGAGCTCTCTAATTTCTTCCGTGGTCCAATCGTCTCTTTCATCGAGAATTATTTTTAATGTTTTTATTTGTTTATCCGTAAGTTTTGGAGGTCTTCCACCTGCATATTGCGGTTTTAAACCTTTGTATCCTTTATCATTCCACCTTTCCTGCCACCCATAGCCTATTTGTTTTGATGTGCCAACCCGTTCAGCTGCCTCTTGAACATGTAAGCCTTCATAACGGTACTTGACGAAGTATAGTCTTTTTAGGACTTTCACATCAGTTTCTAAAGATTTTATTTGTTTATTTAGCTCTCCAACACTCATATGTCGTTTAATAGATATCTCTTCAAGTCTAGCCATGAAAATGTTTATTGTTATTAATTAGTCATAAAGGTTTTGTTCTTAACTATAATTGATTTTATTGGCAATGGGTGGATAGTGCTGAAGCATTAGTATAAGTACACCTTATAGCTGTCAAATAACCATATTTATATTATTAAGCGTAATCTTGACAACCATGTTCTTAGCAATGGGCGCAGAAGCCACCGTCGAACTCAGGGACGGCATGATAATCAAAAAACGCCTTCCAAAAGGCTACCGCCTCAAAGCCCTGGACAGCACAATCAGGCAGGAGCGCACCAGGGCAGAAGCACGCATCATCTCGGAATCAAGACGCAGGGGTGTGCCCACGCCCATCATCTACGATATCGAAGACTTTGAGATAGCAATGGAATACATCGATGGGCAGAAGGTCAGGGACATCCTCACCCCGGACCTGAGCCGCCGCATAGGAACCGTTGTAGGCAAACTCCACAGTGCCGGCATCATCCACGGCGACCTCACCACCTCGAACATGATACTGCACGACGACAGAGTGTACCTCATCGATTTCGGGCTGGCATTCTACGACAACTCGGTAGAGGCCAGGGGCGTGGATGTCCACGTGCTGTTCCAGACATTTGTGAGCACCCACAATGACCACGAGACCATGAAAGAAGCGTTCGCACAGGGGTATGGCCAGACCTTTGCTGATGCAGGGGCTGTACTTGAGCGGGTGACAGAGATAAAGGGGCGTGCAAGGTATGCATAAAATATATTTTGCCACCGGCAATGCCCACAAGCTCAGGGAAGCAGGGAACATCCTGGGTGCAATCGGGTATGAAATCGAGCATATCGACTGCGACTATCCAGAACTGCAGGCAGACGACCTTGAGACCATCTCAGCCTACGGTGCACAGTGGTGTGCCCAAAAACTGGACAAGCCTGTAATGGTAGATGACAGCGGCATATTCATCGATGCCCTGAACGGCTTTCCCGGTCCGTATTCCAGGTACGTAGAGGACCACCTGGGCAACCTGAATGTCCTGAAGCTTATGGAAGGAGTGCCCAACCGCAAAGCTGTGTTTAAAACAGTAGTAGGATACTGTGAGCCCGGCGGCGAGCCCCACACATTCACAGGCGAGGTGGAGGGAACCATAGCCTTTGAGGAGCGGGGGATGAATGGGTTTGGCTACGACCCCATATTCCTGTACAAAGACCGCACCTTCGGTGAACTAAAAGACCATGAAAAGAACCGGATATCTCACAGGGGCAATGCCATGCGAAAGTTTGCAAGCTGGCTGCAGGAAATATAAAAAAATAGGAAAATAGGATGCGGTTTTAGGGCCACAACCCGAACCGGTAATTTAACACGAGTAACAAAATACCGATCAACACCCCGAAGATCACGATAATTTTCGGGTCCATGTGGTATGTGGTCTCATCGGCCTCATAATAACGCATAAGGCCAGCCGATGACATCAGGCCGCTCTGTGACTCTTTCTTTTTACCCACTGTTATTCATCCTCCAATTCTATTATTTATCGTAATTCGTCCTTATTGCTTATCAAGGTATCTTAAGAACAATATTATACCAATGCCTTAAGCAGGTCAAAGTCATGAACCATACCCTTAAGTTTATTGTTGGCAGAGATCACTGGCATCTGGTCTATATTTTTTCGCTTCATCTTCCTGGCCGCATCGCTGATAGAAGTGCTGGGAACAGAAAAAATCGGTTCACCTTTTAACGTCACTGCATCCTTTACCGAGCAATCCGGCAGTTTGATCCTGGATACGCTGTAATACAAACTCATAGTATCACGCATTGATTCCCATGTCCAGGCATCATCATCCGAACCTGCAGACATATCAGAATGCTCAACAGAATCCTCGATAATGCTCATGTTGATCAGGTCTTTATCACAGACCACACCCAATATCTCTCTTGACTTATTAACAACAGGTGCAGCTTTGACCTCAGCCATTTCCAGAATCATTCCCATTACGGAAACAGGAGTATGTTCCCATACTACGATAACTTTGCCATCAATAAAGTCCCCTATTGGGTCCGAAATGTTAAAACTGGCAATAGCACCGATAATATCCGCTATAGTGATCAGCCCCACCAGGGTATTACCCTCCACAACCGGAAGTCTCCTGACCCCTGAATCAATTATCTTCCTTGAAGCTTCGACAATGGATTCTTCTGCAGTAATAGTAATGGGGTCCCTTTTCATCAGGATTGCAAGCTGTTCTTCTTCCGGGTTCTTTAAAAGATCGGTCCTGGTCACAATGCCGACCAGGTCACCGTTCTTGACCACAGGCACACCGGACACATGCTTTTTTTTCAGGATATCCAGTACTTCATCCCTTGATCCCGGTAGTGTTGCAAAGGCAACATCCCTTACCATGATGTCATCAACTGTTGTAAAATTTGGCATTAATTTAGCTCTCCATTTTGGCTGTTGACGATATTTTACTATCTGGGCATTTCCCCTCTTACGATCATTACAGGCACTTTTGAAATCCTTGAAACTTTTTCTGCCACGCTGCCCAGCAGGAACCTGTCAAGCCCTCTCTTACCAAGGGTGCCCATAACGATCAGGTCTGCCGGAATAGTTTCCGATAATTTCACAATCTCTTCTGCCGGATGTCCTTCCACAACAAAGCATACCACTTCCACATCTGATTTTTTTGCCTCTGCTTCCACCTTTTCGGTTGCTTCGCTGCCTTCTGTTTTCAATAGTTCATACATGTTCTCCCATGCCGCGTCCATGGGTATGGTGGCAAATGCACCGGTATCAACTACATATATGGCAGATATCCTGGCCCTTGAGATATTGGCAAGCTCAACGGCATATTCAACAGCATTTTCAGAATATTTCGAACCGTCCGTTGCAAGAATTATGTTTTTAAACAATCTACTTTCCATGGATAATTCCTCCATTTATTATTGCTTTGATGTCGTCAGGTCTCCCTCTTCTGACAAGGCTGGCAACAGGGTCACTACTATTGGATAAGTTAGGGGACTCATCGTCCAGTACCATGATAGTGGCCTGTTTTCCATCCACGATTGAACCGATATCTTCATCAGTCCCAAGTATTTTTGCTCCATTAAGCGTGCACAACTTAAATACCTGTCTGTCATCCAACCTGTAGACCTTAGACAGGAATTCCATTTCAGAGAACATATTGACAGAATTAAGCATAACATTGTCAGTACCAACCCCTACTGTGATTCCCATATCAAGCATCTTTTGTATGGGGGGACGCTGGGGTGAACCGACCCTGGTCACGAAATTCGACCTGGGACATACAACAGCAGGAATGTGGGCATCAGCTAAGTTTTTAATGTGTGTATCTCCGGCATAGGTCATATGCACGATAAAATCGGGCTCCAATGCTATAGCTTCAGGAATATCTGATGTGTCCTTCTCACCTGCATGTATGGCGAACAATTTACCTTCACCATGTGCAGTGTCCACTGCCTCTTCCAGAATGTTGTAAGGAATGTCATTAACACCACTAAAGCCCAGACCGCTACCTATTCCAAGCAGTTCATAAAGTTCACGGATAATTAATTTATCTGGCATTCCCGGCCTGCCCATGACCATACCTGTAATGTTTTTGAAGGTGCCCAGGACTTGCGATAGTATGGATGCACCTTTAATGCCGCCTTCCCTGAAGTCACAGAACATACATGTTCCGCTTAATACCATATCCTCAAGGGTCCTGCCCATGGCATCCTTTAGTAGGTTTTCGGGTGTGTTGTTGAGCACCCTGTGCTTGAGGCCGTGGGGGGGTTTTACAAGGCTATCTAGGTCCAAGACAGGTGGGTCCTTGAGAACAGAGTCCCCTATATGGGTATGGGCATTCACAAAACACGGTGCAACCAGCCCGCTCAGGTGGGCATCCACCCGGGTGTCGGTCCCCACTTCCCTGATCACATCGTCCTTTATGCAGAGATATCCTTCAATAGGCTCAAGGTCGTCACCGTAGAGGATGGTCCCGGATATGATCAGCTCTTCAGGCACTGTGGCTATTATGTCTCTTTTCATTTATATTAATTGTGTAATTTGTAAGTTGTAATTCACAATGTGATATGAAAAATGAGAAATGAGAAATGAGAAATAGAAAATGTGATGTGATGTGTGATGTGTGATGTGTGAAATGTAGTGAACAGATAGGATTGTGTATGAATTGGATTAATTTTGTTTATACCAGTGCTGGAATAATATGTTTACATGCCCGCTTGATGACGTGAATGTTTTCAAGGTCGTATTATCACATCCACGCATTTACAATTGCTATTGACAAGTTCCGGCACAAGGGATTAAATATATGTGTATTGAATTCATACAAACTGTTTTAAGGTGTGAAATGCTGTGTTGATCAGTATATAACCTACCCCATTGTTTCAATTGGAAAGATAGTTAAAATAGGAATAGATTAAAAATCGATTATATTTATGTAGTTAATGTGTTGTGGTGCTGTGAATTCATTGAGTAATGAGAAATTTGGTTTGTTTCAGGTAAGAACAGTGTTAAACTTCTTAATTGCTATAAACACCGACATTCACCCCCATTTCCACTGAAACACTTATATACTATGCTGTATACATGTTCACTTGTTAACTACGTGAATAACAGTTCACTCCTAGTTCACGATAAAACGGTCAGCAAACTATCGGAGGGGATGGAATACTTCCGAAGCATGGGAACCCGGCTGCTATCTGAGGGGATGGGCGGCTGGATTCCTGTTATTAAAAATAACACAGGAACGGACGATGAAGATAAAGCTCGAAATAACCATGGACGATGGTTCAATTTATAATTCCATGATCAACGGAAATCCGGCACCTGAGTCCATAATGGAACTTGTGAATAAGTTGAAGAGCTTACATGATGCTGCAGTAGCAGCACGATCATCCCAACTTCATGTTCAGCAGGCCCCACAACCCGCTGTGAACACACCACTACAAACCCAACCTCAGACCCAACCTCAGACCCAACCTCAGATTCAACCTCAGATTCAACCTCAGATTCAACCTCAGATTCAACCTCAGACCCAACCACAGACCCAACCTCAGACCCAACCTCAGACCCAACCTCAGATTCAACCTCAGATTCAACCACAGATTCAACCTCAGATTCAACCTCAGATTCAACCTCAGATTCAACCACAGATACAATCACAAATTCAACCACAAACCCAACCGACTTACACTAAACACTATATCAACCAACCACCCCAACAAAAACCACAAAACATCGTAGGGATTCGTAATCTACAGATTGCTGAAGAAGAATACAGCAGACTGAAAAACGAGTCCCTCACGATAAAACAACGTCTTGAACTTTTCCTGAATTTCGAATACACAGGTCAGTGGTTCACATCCCTTGAAGTGAAAAGAGATTACGACAGGGTCTACGGCAATATCAACCTGAGCACTGTCTCCACGTACCTTTCCCGCATGTACAGGGAGAACAAGCTTGAGCGGATGGGAAACCGTAACCAGCGAAAATATCACATCAGGGAAGAGCCTGAATTACAGGAATATTCTTACGAGGCCGTCCCATCCTTCGGGATTCGCACATAGCAGTTTAGAAGTATTTCCTTATTTCTCTCGTAGTGGTTTAATTCCCGCGCACCGTTTTAATCTAGTTCACATCTCTGGCCATTTTCCAAAAACCACATATACTGTTCAAGCATGGACTTGTGTATACGCCGTGTGTACCGTGCCATGACAATAGACACGAACAGTGTATTGTCACCGACCTTTATTTCGATATCACTTGGTTTGGCGCGGGCCATATCCAGGGGCACCAGTACGGGACCGCTACATGATGTGCAGACCCGAAAGTCACGATCCTCCCTGTTAATGAAGTCCTTCACTTCATTATCAACAATAAAATTCTGTGCCACTGCCTCACGATACGATGACAAGATAAACACCTGTTTGGTGACCTTTAGAGCAGGGACATGCCTTCAAGCTGTTCCCTTACGATCTCGACTCCCCTATTGCAATCATTAGGCGATTTGCCCCCAGTAACGACCAGTTTTCCTGAACTGAATATCAACACCACGATCTTTGGGGAAGCGATCCTGTAGACAAGTCCCGGAAATTGCTCGGGTTCATATTCAATGTTTTCAAAGCCAAATCCGATTGCAATTGCATTAAGGTTCAACTTTGCGCCCAGGTCTGCTGATGCCACGATATTCTGGATGGTTATCTCGGGGTTTTTGTCGACACTGATACCGAGAGACTCGATCTTATCTCCCAGGTTCTTTATGACAGTTTTCACATCTTCAACGTTCTTTGCGCCTGTACAGACTACTTTCCCTGAAGTGAAAATTAAAAAGGCTGCTTTGGGATTGGTTACCCTGTAAACCATACCAGGAAATTTTTTTTTATTGTATTCTGCGCCTTCCAGTGCTGACTCTATTTTAACAAGATCAAAACTATCTGCTAATTTGGTCGATGCAACCACGTTTTGTATATTTATTTCTGATTCTGACATTTTTCATCCCGATATGTTGTATCAATTAATAAAATTTGTTTGGATAATCAAGAATAAGTTATTTACTGCGGCATAAACGATAAAACCTGCGGAAATTATCACATATCCCCAAAAAAAGATGCAAACAAAACCCAGCTCATCCATACTACACCAAACCCCAACCCACTGCTCGAACAACCGCACTCCCTGTCCACCCGGGAAAATGCAAATGCAATAAAAACAATAATTAAAACATCTTGATATGGTCTTCCTGCGCAAACCTTTTCATTATAAAGACCATTAAAACCCCACCATAACCAATACAGGGAATACTATGCTTGAAGACGAATACCAGCTTGATTATTTCTTTGAGAACGGCTTTGAGAGAAAAACCTGCTCAAAATGCGGCAGTGCATACTGGACGCGGGACCCGGACAGAATAACATGCGGAGACGCACCGTGCGACCCGTACTCATTCATAGGTAATCCGGTCTTCACAAAGCAGTACGACCTCTCGCAGATGAGGGAAAAGTTCCTTTCCTTCTTCGAGGGGCACAACCATACAAGGGTGGACAGGTATCCTGTAATCGCCAGGTGGCGGGATGATATATACCTCACCATTGCAAGTATTGCCGATTTCCAGCCATTCGTCACCTCCGGAATGGTACCACCTCCAGCTAATCCCCTTACCATCAGCCAGCCGTGCATCCGCTTACCTGACCTTGATTCAGTAGGACGCAGCGGCCGCCATCTCACAACCTTTGAGATGATGGCGCATCATGCTTTTAATAATCCACAAAAAGAGGTCTACTGGAAAAACGAGACAGTAGAATATTGCGATGCCCTGCTAAATGAGCTGGGCGCAGACCCAAATGCCGTGACCTATAAGGAAGAACCATGGGCAGGCGGCGGTAATGCCGGACCCTGCGTGGAAGTGCTGGTGGGCGGGCTTGAAGTAGCCACCTTGGTGTTCATGGACCTGCAGCAGAAAAAGGGCGGCGACATCATGATCAAGGGAGACCCGTATGTGAAGATGGACAACTACATCGTGGACACGGGTTACGGTCTTGAGAGATTCGTATGGGCAAGCAAGGGTTCGCCCACCATCTATGATGCTGTGTTCCCTGAGGTAGTCAGTGAACTAATGGACATTGCAGGTGTAGAGCACAGGCTGGACGACCCCGAATATGCCAATATCCTGGCCAAAAACGCAAAGCTTGCCGGGTTGATGGATATCACAGGCCAGGCCAACCTCATGGAACTGCGCAAGAAAGTGGCGGCCGAGATAGGCATTCCGGTTGAGGAACTGCAAGCTATTATGGAACCTGTGGAAAGGGTATACGCCATCGCTGACCACAGCAGGTGCCTGGCATTTATGTTCGGGGACGGTATCATCCCATCCAATGTAAAGGCAGGATACCTGGCACGGCTGGTACTGCGCCGGACCCTTCGGCTTATGGCTGAGGCAGGCATGGATGTACCGCTATCTGACATCGTCACCATGCAGATAGACAAGCTGCCCGAGTATCCCGAGTTCAGTGAGCGTCTCGGAACAATTGTGGAGATACTTGACAGGGAGGAGGACAAGTATGCTGATACCCTGGAGCGTGGGCGGCGGCTGGTTGCAAAGAGCGCACGACATTATATGGATAAGGGCGAGGAATTCCCATTGGATGAGATCATCCAGATGTACGACACCCACGGCATATCTCCTGAAATCACGGCAGATGTGGCAAAGGAGATTGGGTTGAGGATAGACCTGCCAGATACATTCTACTCACTTGTGGCTGAAAGCCACAGCAAGGCAGAGGATAAGGAAGAGGTTGAACAAGTTATTCCCGGTATAGAGAACCTGCCTGACACAGAGAGGTCGTATTATTACCAGCCTGATGAGCTGGAATTCCAGGCAAAGGTCGTGGCAGTTATTGACGGTAATATCATACTTGACAGGACCCAGTTCTATCCTGAGGGCGGTGGGCAGCCTCATGACCACGGTATCATCACCAAAGGGAATTCCACCTACCAGGTGGTTGATGTCCTGATAGAGCAGGGCGTGATTTTTCATACTATTTTCGAGGATATGATCGACCTGGAACCGGGGGACATAGTGGACGGGGCTGTGGATAGAGGGAGACGGCTGGCCCACATGCGCCACCATACTGCTACTCATGTGGTGAACGATGCCGCCAAGAAGGTGCTGGGTAACCATATCTGGCAGGCTGGCGCCCAGAAGAGTGCTGAGCGGGCACGTCTGGACCTGTCCCATTTCAAACGCATCACCAATGAAGAACTCAAGGAGATCGAACTTATAGCCAACGAGACAGTGATGGCCAATATCCCTGTGGAGATCACCTGGATGGACAGGACCGAAGCCGAACAGAAGTACGGATTTGTGCTGTACCAGGGCGGTGTGCCGCCGGGCAAGCAGATACGGGTGCTCAAGGTGGGGGATGACGTAGAGGCGTGCGGCGGTACCCATGTAAGCAATACCGGTCTTATCGGTCCCATTAAGATCCTGAAGACCGAGCGGATACAGGACGGTGTGGAGCGGCTGGAGTATGCGGCAGGCGAGGCGGCAGTAAAGCGCTGGCAGGAACTGGACGACCTGCTGCGCCTGAGCGCCGATGAGTTGAAGGTTGCACCTGAACACCTGCCAGAGACCACTGCCAGGTTCTTTAATGAATGGAAGGAGTTCAAGAAGGAGAATGCCAGGCTGAAGGAAGAATCAGCGATAGCGAAAACTGTTAATTCAATTTTAAAAGCTAAAGAAGATCCTAATAATTTAATTAATGGTGTAATAATAGTTAAGGAAAAACTCATTGGTGCCGATGTTGAAGAACTGGTGAAATATGCCAGCAAATTGACAGGAGACCCAGATGTAGTTGCACTTTTAGTAAGTAATTTTGAAGGTGTGAAGATTGTGGTAGCATTTGGGCAATATGCTCTACCAAAATCTATTATAAATGGTGTTCATTCGGGTGACCTTGTCAGGGAGATGTCCAGGGTCGTTGGCGGCGGCGGCGGCGGCAGGGCTGAACTGGCACAGGGCGGGGGTCCTGATGCGGGGAAGATCGATGAGGCCCTGGAGCGCGGGATGGAAGTGCTGAGGGAAAGCCTGGCGAAATAAAGCCTGTCCGGTCAGTCCATATCAGCAAGCTCCGGCACTATTTACTTTTTATAATCGATAAATGTATATAGAATTAGTATGAACTTCTGTTGAGTAGGAGTGATTTTAATGGAATTAAGAGATAAGATTCTTGATGTGATGGGAGGAGTTAATATATCGGCATTTGCAACTGTTCAAAGCGAGCAGCATCCTGTTCCCAGGGTTAGATATGTAGCTACAGTTGGTTTTCCGGACCTGTCGATGAAGATAGCTACGCATAAAAGCTCTGTAAAGATGTCACATATTAAAAATAATCCAAAAGGCTGTATTACAACCTGGAATGGAAAAGACTTTGAAGATGTCGATAAGCCTTATGTCGTAATGGATGCCGACATTGAGATAATTGATGATGAAAAATCAAAAAATGAATTCTGGAATCCAATGCTCGGAAATTTCTTTTCAGGCCCGGATGATCCGGAATATGTTATTATGAATCTGAAACCATACAGTATAGAGTATTATTCAGAAGGAACAATGGAAAAGTTGACATCGATTTAATGATAAGTGAATCCTATTCCGAGGGCAGGATATCCCTGTGGAAGGCAGCAGGCAAGGCAGGAATAACCTACAGGGCAGCCCTTGAGGAACTTAAAGTACGAAATATTCCGTTCAGGTATGAAAAAGAGGACCTGGACGTGGACATCCAGTGGGCTCTGCAGGAGAAATGACAGTTAGCAATTCAGATTAGTTAATCCATCTTGCCATGATCGGCAGGTTGGGCTAATATCCAGGGATGAGGGGCTGGATGCTCTGGATAAACTGGCACTG
>Ga0255456_1030_pt1 | contig 19936 bp, 22 predicted proteins | sample ANMaggQLBNCT01C7_FD_182646 | JGI IMG/M metagenome (GOLD analysis project Ga0255456, IMG submission 182646) | Sediment cell enrichment communities from methane seep in Santa Monica Basin, California, United Staets - ANME aggregate JGI... | ecosystem: Environmental > Aquatic > Marine > Cold seeps >...
CAAAGATCGAGTTTATTATCAATCCTTATCATGCGTATATTCTATGCCCGGTCGGATTGATCATCATAGTAACCATTGCAACATTGCTAAGTATTGTATCTATGAAGAATCTCAATATGTCTGACATAAATGCAGAATAACGGGGGAATCATTATGAATAATATATTAGAGACTAAAGATTTATGCAAAACATATGTGGTAAATAAAAAAGAACATAATGTACTTAACAATGTGAATCTACAGATAAAATAAGGTGAGTTTATATCTGTTATGGGACCATCCGGTTCCGGTAAGTCAACATTACTTTATAATGTCAGCGGAATGGATAAAATGACTGCTGGCAGTGTCGTGTTTAAGGGTATTGAATTATCAACATTATCAGAGAAGGAAATGTCCACATTACGACTGCACGAAATGGGATTTGTTTTTCAGCAGATAAATTTGTTAAAAAACCTCGATATAATTGATAATATTATTATATCGGCATATATGGCAAAAGACAGGAGCCGTAAAGAAATTAATCACTTCGCAATTGAATTGATGGAAAAAACAGGTATTGCCGAACTTGCAAACAATGACATAACACAGGCTTCAGGTGGTCAGCTTCAAAGAGTTGCAATTTGTAGATCGCTTATTAATAATCCAAAGATTATATTTGGAGATGAACCTACAGGCGCTTTAAATTCAAAATCTGCAAATGAAATAATGGACATGTTTAAAGTCATAAACGAGTCAGGAACGACTATTATGTTAGTAACGCATGATGCTAAGGTGGCATCAAAAACAGAACGGGTTCTCTTTATGATTGATGGCAAAATAGAGGGTGAGTACAATCTTGGAAAATTAAAGAAAGAAAATAAAGATGGCACTGAGAGAGAACAAAAACTATCAGAGTGGCTATTCAAAATGGAACGGTAAAAACTTTACCGGCGATTAATGTTTATTATTAGAAAAGAGATGTTAAAAATAAATATTGATCCTAAATCTAAAAATTTGTCTTCCAAATTCCACCAAATTTGGTTTGGAGAATTCATCTTAATGATCGGTATTGGTCTCACTATCTTTGCCTTAGGAGTATATGTTTATCAACAGACTCATACGGCTTCAAGTTATGCGCTTATACTTCTTTGTGTTTTCATGCAACCATTTCTTCTAAAACCTTTTGGTGGCATTTTAGCGGATCGTTATGACTGACGTTTAATGATGCTGATTGGAGACTTGGGAGCAACACTTGGTTTGTTATTCATATTATTTATGATGTTGAAGGGCGATATACAACTATGGCAAATTAATTTAGGAATTGCAACCAGTTCAACTTTTTCCGCGTTTCAAGAGCCGGCTTTCAAAGCTTTAGTTACTGATTTACTTCCAGAGGATTTCGAGATCGGTACGGATAGTTTGCCAATCACAGAGGGAAAAGTGCACTTTATCCGACAGGTGAAGGGAGACGGAACAATCAGTGTGCTGAATGAAGACTTTGATGTTGGTGAATCGTTGGCTTATGAATATGTCTGGGCTACTATCGACACAAAACAAGAACAATTAAAGGTATAGTATCGGGAGAAGAACGCAGAAGAGGCGGGTCTTATCAAGATTAATGAATACAAGATCGGTGAAAATGTGAAAATATTCGAAGAGAAGTTCTGAAAAAGAAAAGTGTAAACGATGTTATGGACCTTACCAGATACTCCTTCCCGGATGGCGTGAAGTAGCTATGATTATGGCGTTATAGGAAGTGTAGACGGGACTATTTCTCTAAATTCCGCACTCAAATCGTCAACAGGGCGCATTTCTCCGCACCTACCAAATTTTGCTTTTATTGTTAGATATCACACTTTACCACAATACCATTCGATTAATCGAAAAGTTTAAGTAATATTATTCACATGCATACAATTAGATAAGTCGATTAATCGACAAGTTTGAATGCAGGTGATAAACAACATGAACAAACACAACCACACCCCCCACAACAACGAGCAGCAACAGGATGAAAATCCATTCAGGTACATCCTGATAAGAGCACTGCTACATCAGCAGGAAGAGAGCATCGGCACCGCTCAGCACCGATTCGCCATTCCAGAGTACCGGATCACTACTCAAGCACGGATCAATATGGCTCGGGCAGGAATGCGAAGCATTGGCGTTGCCAGCACGCTGAGTGCCAGGAGGTGAGATCATGATAGTAACAACAACCCAAAACATACAGGGATATGAGGTTGAGACTTTAGATATCGTATTTGGAAATACTGTAAGAGCCAAACATGTTGGAAAAGACATTATGGCTGGCTTGAAAAGCATAGTTGGAGGAGAACTGCACGGATATTCGGAGATGCTTGCGGATGCAAGGGCAGAAGCCATGAGCAGAATGGTAGATGATGCAAAAAGACTGGGTGCAGATGCCGTAATAAATGTCAGGTTTACAACATCCCAGACAATGGCAGGAGCCGCAGAGTTGTTGGCTTATGGGACTGCGGTTAAAGTAAGGAAACTGTAAGAAGTTGAAGAAAAGGAGGAGATTAACATGAAAGAACAACAATTAAACCTTAATGGACGTAAAATAGGAAGGTATTTCAGAGGACTATGTATTGGAATTGGGTTAGTCCTTGGATATGGCACAGGTGTTGCAATAGACAATATTGTCATCCTACTGGGAGTAGGACTTATGCTTGGCATTGCTATCGGTGTTTATGGTATCGTGAACACTTCACCGAAAGGTTTTATCAGTGATTTTTCCATCGGATTTTTTGTTGGGATCTCTGCTATAGTTATTTCATCAACTCAATCCGTGACGGGCTTGATAACCGTCGTAACAATCGCAACAATCGTAGTGGTCTTGATAGATAGATCATCATCGTCACCATCACCCACTCCCACGCGGACTACGACACAAGGGGATGAAACAGTTAATTTAGCTAATGTAAATGCTATTGAAATTATGCTGCTTGAATCATTTCCTGTTCAGGTAAACGTCGGTGCAAGCGGCGAACATCCCGATAGCTGCACTAAAGTTGACGAAATTACAACGAGACGTGAAGGAAATACATTCGTCGTCACTATAAGCGCATTCAGACCCGCTGACGCAATGTGTGCAGAGGTAATTACGCCGTATGAGGAAGTTATCGCATTGGACGTGGTCGGATTGAAAGCAGGCGTTTACACAGTAGAGGTCAATGGAATACGGGATACGTTTGAACTGCAAACGGACAACTAAGACAAAAACAAAGATGAATAACGAATTCCCAACCACCGATAACGCCTGGACAAGATGATTGTGGGTGTAGGGTGATTGGGGCTTAAAATTTGGTCAGAACCATGGGTGAAAAAAATGAACACGTACTCCCTGAAAATATCTGTATCACGATATACATATTATTATCAGGTATAGCATTCTATCATAACATCTTTCGATTAATCGAAAAGTTTAAATATCAATACTTCTAATTAACAATCAGACAAGTCAAATAATCGACCAGTCTGAACAAAATGAGGCTGGTAACATGAACAACTACACCCCCCACAACAACGAACAGCATCAGGATGAAAACCCATTCAGGTATATCCTGGAGAGAGCACTGCTACATCAGCAGGACGAGAGCATCGACACCGCGCAGCACCTATTCGCCATTCCAGAGTACCGGATCACTACACAAGCACGGATCAATATGGCTCAGGCAGGAATACGAAACATTGGCGTTGCCAGCACGCGAAGCGCCAGGAGATGAGATCATGATAGTAACAACAACCCAAAACATACCGGGATATGAAGTTGAGACTTTAGAGATCGTATTTGGAAATACTGTAAGAGCCAAGCATGTCGGGAAAGACATCATGGCTGGCTTGAAAAGCATAGTTGGAGGCGAACTGCGCGGATATTCGGAGATGCTTGCAGATGCAAGGGCAGAAGCCATGAGCAGAATGGTAGATGATGCAAAAAGACTGGATGCGGATGCTGTAGTAAATGTCAGGTTTACAACATCTCAGACAATGGCAGGAGCTGCAGAGATGTTGGCTTATGGGACTGCGGTTAAACTAAGGAAACGATAAGAAGTTGAAGAAAAGGAGGAGAATCAACATGAATGAACAACAACAATTAAACCTTAATGGACATAAAGAACTTGGAAAATTGGAAATGACAAAAGAAGTTGCATATACACTAAATGGCATGGGGCTATTAGCTTTTTTTGCGTTTGGATTTTTTTTCATTTCACTGTATACACTATTTACCGGGAACATTGGCTTTAATTACACGAGCGGAACAATTCTTATTTCAGTAGCTCTCTTTATTGGTACATTCGTACTGCACGAACTCGTCCATGGCGTATTTATGTCAAAATATGGTGGCAAGCCGAGTTATGGTGCTGGTATTGCACATTATATTCTCCCCTATTTCTACGCTACCACAAAAACTATTTTTACACGCAACCAGTTCATAGTGATCGCTATTGCGCCGTTGGTTGTAATCTCCCTGGTTGTTATCGGGATCATGGCTGCTTTCCCCTCTATTGCGCAATGGATGATCATACCGTTTGTAATAAATGGTTCCGGGGCAGTGGGCGATTTGTGGGTGACACGTAATATACTGAGATATCCGAAACATGTATTGTTGGAAGATCAAAAAAATGGGCTGATAATTTATGGCAAAGAAACTGATAAACTCGTGAATATCTCTACAACAGGATTTGGCTCAAGATTTTGTAAAGTATTCATGCTCAGTATTGTTGCAACGGGGTTTCTAATGACTATAGCGCCAATAACCCTGGATATTTTAGGAGTTGAATCATTTATAATCGGACCCACGAATAGTATTTTCACGATTTATGAATATCATAGCATAGGAGAAGGTTTCGAATTCGGTTTCTTCCCCATGACAATATTATCCATAAGCGCAATTGTCGGGTTGGTTTACGCGATTATCAAATCCCCAAAAACCAAAAATGTTCAAGCAGATTGATAGAAGGCGATCAATTATGAATTATCTGTTTATTGTACTCGGTGTTGTATTCATAGTCATGGTCTTCTGGATATGGAAGTATAAAAATTGGTCTAATATAAAAAAAGTTGCATTAACCATAATACTCGCAGCGGGTTTATTAGCTTCGGTGTACGCATCATTCGGATTGATACTGATTTATTCAGATCATGCCGGATATTCCACAACCGGGAGCAATCTCGGTGAAATTGATTATGATGAAATAATCTCCAATGCAAAAAAAGCCGAATATAAGGTTGATGGGCCTTATTACGTGAATACAAAAGATACAATTGGGGTGCATCCATCCAATATAAAAGAACTGGACGAACGATTCGGTGAGGATTACAGATTTCTTTCGGTGACGTATTATTACCGTGAAAATGTGTATTTTTCAACCTGGCATAGCGAAAGCGGCACAGATATATCCTTCTATAATGAAGATCGACCAGATACCCTTGCACCATTTAAGCCAGAGGATCTTCCACCAGATGAATGGATTGTTGAAAAGTTCAAGCTGATGTTTGGCATCACTGAGCAGGAATCAAAAGATTATTTGACGCAGCTCAAAGACTCTATTGGCAATAGTCAGGAAGTATCCGGAAAAATTAGTATAAAAGAGGAGCTCGACATCGCGGCAGTATATTCCAATTTAAAAGAGACAAGCACCTACTCAAATGCTTCTCCAACAAGTGGAGAAGGCTGGTTCAAGGAGACATTCTACAACCAGGACAAAAAGATAGGAGTCTTAGATTTCCTTGTCACGAATACAAGGGTAATTCTTCAGGATAACGGGCATGAGTATATGATCAAAATAGACAGGATGGGAGGTGTGGATATAGGGATCAAGCTCGGCGCCAAAGAGCAAATCCCGGAAGAGGAATATCGTCGGATTTTCAAAGATATGTTTGTTAATCTTGGATTGCCGGCTGAGAAGGTGGATGAAATTGAATTTGAATATATACCGGGTTTGTGGTAATTTTGAGAGAATCAAGGAGCATCAACATGAAAGAACAACAACCATTCAACCTTGATGGACGTAAAGAACATGGGAAATTGGAAATGTCAAAAAGAAGTTGTACTTACACTAAGTGACTTGGAGGAGGTGAAATAATGAAACAAGTGAAAGAGTTTTCGTCTGCCAAAAAAGCAAATAAATGGTTAAAAGAAAACCAGGACAAAGAGATAATTGACATTAAATTCAGTGTTTGGCGTTTTGCAATAATTTATGAAGAATAAATACACAGAACAAAATCCTCGCTAACCCTCGGATTTTCTTGAGTATATCAAGTTATACCTGATATACTACAAGAAATGGAAAACAAAAATATGACTGAAAACTCCTGAGAGGAAAAAGTCTTGGTACTTTGCAAAAAATGTGATTACTGTGATGAAGGGACAGTTTTCAAAAAGTGTATTGGATGTGCTAAGTGCTTTTACGAATGGCATGCGGGTGCATGGGGAGCAGTGCCCGGAACTCATCAGCTTAATCCTGTGGTCTGTGTGAGTGGTAAACATGCGCCAGTTTGAACTGCGGGAGCGTTTCTCCACAAGGATTACTGCGTACTGTTGTCATCCCTGCGCGGTGCTAATTTGCGCCTTCTAATCCAACATTGGTGGAATCAATAATAGATGTCTTGCGCTTCCAGTCGGGACTCGTTCTCTTAAGTCTGCACTCCAATCGTCAACAGGGCGCATTCTGCCGCACTAGCCAAATTTTGCGTTTTATTGTTAGATGGCACACTTTACCATAAAGTCTGTCGATTAATCGAAATGTTTAAGTGCAATTACTTGCACATAAATAATCAGGGGAGTAGATTAATCGACATATTCTGAACAAAAGGTGGTAAACAACATGAACAAACACAACCACCTGGGTTACTATAGTAGTGTGAAAAGATTTAAAATTCATGAATACAAGAGCAAAAATCTGCAATTTGTTGTTGATACTGGGAACGGTTCTGTTTGTTGGCGGGGCAATGGGTTATGTAACCAGACAGTTACCAGCAGAAAAAATCCCGGGAATTGGTGCTTTGGCTCTCATCTTTATAGGTGCCGGTGCGGGCATGGAAAAGGCGAAACAATGAGCAATAGGAATGAAAATGGTGAAAAAATACAGCTATACAGAGCTTGGTATCCTCTTTGGAATGTTTATTGGAAGCGGAATTGGAATAACAGCATTTACCATCACGAACAATGCGTTATTTTTTACAGTTCCGGGATTTGGGATAATCCTTGGATTAGGAATCGGAAGCTTGCTGGATAAAAGAAGGAGGCAATGAACATGAACGAAACGACTGACATTGTGAAGCAGTTCTTTGGTGTGGTCGCCAGAGGGCAAACTTATCTCAACATCATCTATCTGCTATTGGCATTCCCCCTGGGAACAGCCTATTTCGTTTTCCTGGTGACCGGACTGTTGCTGGGACTTAGCTTGCCCTTTTGGGTGGGAATTCCGATCCTGCTCTTGATGCTTGCAGCATGGTGGGGATTGGTATTGTTCGAACGTCAACTCGCAATCTGGCTACTGCATGTAGACATCCCCACAATATCACGCGATACCGCATCAGGACAGAGCGTATGGATTCAGCTCAAAGCTCACCTAAGCAACCCTTTGACCTGGAAAGGCCTGGTATACCTTTTTGCCAGGTTCCCACTCGGCATTATTTCATTAGTTGTGGCTATCCCCCTGATCGCCCTGACTGGAGGGTTGGTGTTTGCGCCCCTCACCTATACCAACCCGGAGTCCCAAATGTACATCTTCTCCTGGCAGATCGACACCCTCAATGAAGCAATGATTTGCTCGATCGTGGGGATAGGTGTGGGTTTGATCTCAATGCACATAATGAATGGCCTGGCTTTTGTGTCTGGACGTTTTACCAGCCTGATGCTCGGAGGGCTGCAAGGGACCACAGACTCATCACTGACCAGGGGCGATGAGATAAGGGAATAATAATGAAAAGATGAAATTAAACAGGTAAATAAATTTTTATTTAATAATAGAATAATCGTCAGGTTTATCAGCCTTTTCGTAATCGGTGCCATTCTCTTCACGTTGGAGCTGACGTAGTCCTTGTGATCGGGTTATTCTCAAATCTGTAGCATTGGCCGAAAAGTTCATCCATTGGGATGGGACATGATATTATTGAACAGCCTCATATCGTCCGGCCTCATCCCTTCTTCGGCTCTCCTGCCGCCCCCTCTTTCCTTTCACTCTGCCCGGGTGCCCCCTCCCTATCTGCTCCACCTGCCATTGTGGGGTGGGGGCTGGCTGGCGCTTCTCGATTATTATGGCGGGTTTTGGGTGCAAATTACTGTTATTGCACAACTGGATCGGATTTACGGCAATTATGGCTTGCGGGTTTTTCACAAAAAGCTATAAATGGAATATTCTCTAATATTTGATAGATCAAAGTTGTAAAAAAAATAATGGGATTCGATTGCTGGCAAATAGTAAAATCAGTGCGATCATCATTATTATTGTATTGGTTGTGATCGTACTTATGGCAGGGAAGTTAACAGAACTCTACTAGGACGCTATCGATAATAGAAGCGCCGGTCACAGCAGCAGTGAATCCACGACCAGCCATTATTTCAGGGATGTTTTGTGAGAATGTTCTTCGCGGATAGTAAACTCGCAAAACTGAAAAATAAGAACGGGAGGTGTAAGAATAATCTCAAAAATATTGTTTGTTGAGCCTCCAAAAGACTACTGGTTTTTAATGGGGGAATACCTTCCACCACCTGCCGGATTGCTTATTCTGGCTGCATACATTGAAGAACAACTTCCAGATGTGGAAATAGAAATCCTGGATTGCCAGGCAGAAAAAAAGGACTTCAAAGACATTGAAAAATATATCGAATACTTTTCTCCTTCAATTGTTGCAACATCAGGATTTACCTGTAATGCATACCTATGTGCAAGGGTGGCAGAAATAGCGAAAAAAGTGAACAATGATATATTTACCGTGGTTGGCGGCCAACACTTTTCGGCTGCTGCTGAAGAATCCCTTAATGATTTCCCTGAGATAGATTATATCATAAGGGGCGAGGGTGAGGTCACATTTGTTGATCTGATCAGGGCATTAGAGACCGGTAAAAACATTGGAGAAATAAAAGGTATATCATTCAGGCATATCAAGGAGATCATTCATAATCCTCCACGACCGTTAATTCAAAACCTTGACACACTCCCTTATCCTGCGTACCATCTTGTTGAAAAGAATATTGAAAAATATCATTTCACAATGATGGCAGGGAAAAACACCAGATATATGATCCTGGAAGGTTCCCGCGGTTGTCCCCATAAATGCTCATTCTGCACCCAGTGGAAACACTGGAATGGTGTATGGAGAACAAAATCAGCTAGGCGGATAGCCGATGAGATGGAATATTTCAATGAAAGGTTTGATGGTGAATTCCTATGGCTTACTGATGACAATTTCAGGTATGATAAAAATGCAGAAGAATTATGGAAGGAATTGCGGCAGCGACCATTCACTGATGATATAAGCTGGTTCTTCCAGGCACGAACAGATGAGATCACCTCGAACCCTGACATGGTTGCAAAGCTGCGAGATGTGGGCAATAACTGGATACTTATGGGAGTTGAAAACAATTCACCTGCGGTCCTGAAAGATCTCAAAAAGAATCTACAGGTTAATGATGCTTACAAGGCGGTTAAAATCCTCAATGACAATGATATTTTCTCCCATGCCATGTTTATCATGGGTTCCAGAGGAGATACTGCTATATCGATTGAGCAGCTTCGGCAGTTCTCATTTGATCTGGGTTCTGATCTTGCATTATATACTATTCTCACACCATTCCCAGGTACACAAATCTATGAAAATGCGTATCAGTCTGGATGGATTGAAGATACAAATTACTCACATTACGATATGGCCCATGCCATTATGCCTACTGAAACCCTGTCACGACGTCAAGTACAGGAAGAACTGTTCCACTGCTATAAAGATTTTTACGGATCAATCCCGCGGAACATTGCAGGCATCTTTTCAAAAAATAAGATTAAAAGAAGGGTGAACCGCCATATGGCAGGAAAAGGCGTTCTAAAGAGTTTGAAGGGTTTGATTTGAACCAGAAAAAGCGTGTGATATATTACCTTATCTTTTCAACAATAGGAGCAGCATTATTGATAGTGGCATCGGTTTTTAGCTATTCGGATCAAAACGTTATCCACATGTCCGACAAACTAGTGGTGGGAGGTACATTTATCATAAGCTGTATATTCGGCATCTATGCTGCTGTTAAACCAGACCGGATTTACCCTAAAGGAGGTGATGGTCAACAATCTCAAATAAAAATTATAGGGCACCATCCGGATTGTGAAGAATTCAACAATCATGTTATCAAAATAAAAAATACAATTCTATGCCCGGGCTGCTATGGTCTGGCATTGGGTTCTGTCATATCAATTCTGCTAATGAGCGGTTATATTGTATTTCCCATAGAGATACAACAGATCCATCTATATGTTTTAGTCATTCTTGGAATGCTTTTAATTGTTCTTAATTACGTAGAAATTATAATTCCCGCAAGAATAGCATATTTTCACCTGATTTCCAATATATTTCTTGTAATCAGCTTCTTTTTGATAATTCTTGGCATACTACATTTGACTGGTAATATGATCTATGGTTTATCAGCAGTCTTGATATCATATCTTTGGCTGGATACAAGGATCCAACTATCAGATTGGCGCCATTCCCAGGTCTGCCAAAATTGCAATGAATCCTGTAAAGTCTATTGAGCTTATTCTTTTTTGAATATGGTTCTGATACCTGCAATTATAATAATAAGGCCAATGATCAGAGCAAAAACCCACCCGATATCAAATTGGTAGATCCATGCCGGCATCCCACGTATGTTCTTTAATCCGCCCTCAATTAGTATGGCCAGGCCAACAAAAATGAGTATCAATCCCCAAACATATGGGGCATAACGTGGACCTCCGGCACATTCCTGTGCCCACTTTTCATCTGAATCCTCTTGTGTTCCACTTAAAGAAGCACCACAACTGTTACAGTATGTAGCATCCTCTTCATTTTGCTTGCCGCATTTCGGACAATAAGTCATAAAACCACCAGTAAAAAGAATTCAGTGATATTATTTAGTATTACCTGTAAAATTTGTTAAAACTCAAATGAATTCAAATGCTTCAAAGGCAATCATGAAATTATAAGGAACGAAATTGAGGTTTAAATAATTAGAACCCCACACGATGACAATATTCTCCAGTTATCAGATGGCCGACAGCTCGGCTTTGCCGAATACGGCGATCCTGAGGGTTACTTTGTGTTCGTCTTTCATAGCAATTGGGGGTCCAGTGTGTCTTGGGGACTCATCCCCGGTTCACCATTTCTGCCCCCTTCCATTCTTCAGCTCTCCTGCCGCCCCCCTTCGCCTTCACTTTGCCCGGGTGCCCGTCCCGGTCTGCTCCGCCCGCCCTTGTGGTGTGGGAGCTAGCAGGCGCTTTAATTTCATTTCAATTTGGCTATAGCTTTATCGATTTTTTGACCCATAATCCAACTCATAATCCTGGCAATCCGGTCTTTAAGATAACTCCCTCTTACGTTGTCGTAGAAATAACTCACATCATTATCGAACCAACCCTTTTCCTTAAAGTACCTGTAGTCAGTGGGAGACATTGTTTCCAGCCTCGAATAGACAGTTTGCATTAACCTGAAATTAATATGATCCGAAAGTGCCAACTTTCTTGGCTGTTTCTCTTTAATAGCCGTATGGAACTTACCCACCACATTGTCGGTACGGTCTTTCATATCGATGAGCTTTTGCATAGGAGTATTTTTGGGCGGTGCGACGAGACCTATCTGGCCCACGAATTCAAAACCCCACCCGTCTGCAACCATCTTGAGGTATTTAAGAGTCTCGTCCAGTCCCAAACCTCCTGAAACAGCAAGGGTGATGGCATACTTGCCAAAATAACGTGGCCGGTGGAAATTATACGCAAACCGGTCAATGAATGTCTTTAGAAGATATGAAACGTGCATGGAATAGACCGGAGTGGCAAAAATTACTCCATCTGCCTCTTCCATCTTATGTGATATCTTTTCCTTATCATCATGGAGTGGACAGCTATCCTCCCCTTTTATAAAACACATGAAACATCCCTTGCACGGCTTAATATCCATGTCCTTAAGGTGAATATATTCAAACTCTACATCACCCAGCTGCTTGAGCTTATCCTCGATCTGCTGCGTTTTCTCCAGCGTATTTCCTTTATGCGGACTTCCTATGATAGCTAATATCTTCACATCAATCACTTCCTCATTTCATATTGATACCTCAAACTATGCACTGAATAATAGCAATGTTGTATTGCGGTAAATAAAATTGGTTGCCCATTTCAATCATCTTCACACTGGTGCCTTGTGGTGTGCTGGGCCGGCTGCCCGTCCCGATCTGCTCCACCCGCCCTTATGGTGCAGGGGCTGGCAGGCGCTTTTGTGGTGCCTCGTGGGTGCATGGGGAGCAGTGCCCGGAACTCATCAGCTTAATCTTGTGGTCTGTGCGTGTGGTGAACATGCGCCAGTTTAAACTGCGGGAGCGTTTCTTCGCAAGGATTACCGCACGGTGCTGGCATCCCTGCACGTTCACGGCGGCTCATCCCCCTCTTGATCCAACACGGGTGGAATTAATAATCGACGTCTTGCGCTTCCAGTCGGAACTCGTTCTCCAAAGTCTGCACTCAAATCGTCAACAGGGCGCATTCCTCTGCACCTATCAAAATTTGCGTTTTATTGTTAGATATCACACTTCACCACATAGTCTTTCGATCAATCGAAACATTTAAGCATTGTTATCACATTAATATAATCAAGGATGTCAATTAATCGACAAGCACTTAACAAAAGGTGGTAAACAACATGAACAAGGTGAAACGATGAGCATGAGGAATAAAAAAGATGGAACATAAAATCAAAATATTGGTAATCGGCGTAATGATAGCAGCAATCACTTTCGGCGTGATAATCGTAGGAATTATTGTAGGAGGATTCTCACTCTTCTACTTTACTGTACAAGAAGAGAGCGGCGGTAGCATTTCAGAAGATAGCAGCGTACGCATTTCTTATGATATAGTTTGTACACAGGGGGCAACAGACAACCTCACTGGAATGGAGAGCGTAAAGGTACACGGGACGGTCTGTAACACCGGCAATGAAGAATTGAAGAACGTAACCGTGACTGTGATATTTACAGACACCGCACACGACAGAGAAGTTAGAAAAACGGTGGTAGAAGGTGTAGATCTGCTTCCGGATGGCGCGGTATCAGTAGAATTTGATACCGAGTATTTAAGAGAGTTGACTATACCAAAAACATCAGTAGATAAGACGATTCAGGTTAACTGGATAGAAGACGGGGAATTAAAAACCTTGACCACATGAGATCATGCACCGGCAGCAGAAGAAGAAAAGAAAGAAGTGATGCGAATTGCTGAAGAATGAATCGTGAAAGATTATAAAAAAATAAAAAGTGAGAAAATAATTATAAAGGGGGTGAAAAAGAAATGGTAAAAAAACCTTGGCTTGCAGCAGTCCTGAATATTATTCTTTCTGGGCTGGGATATATCTATGTTGGCAAAAGAAAATTATTTGGTACGCTGCTTTTGGTTGGAGAACTTTTAACTTTTGTTTGGATTTTCACAGATCCTGCCGCACTTAGCTTAGCCACCAATGTATGGGTAAATCTTGCAGGTATTTTATGGATAGCAGCATTAGCTATCGATGCGTATAGAGATGCCAAAGAAGCATAAAATGCTTGGCGGCGGAACTCAAATCGCTTCGCAATTTGCCCCGACGGGAGACATAACAGCGGATAAACGACTTCGCTATCGCTTCGTCCAAAGTTTGCTAACGCAAACCTTCGTTTATCCGCGATACGTTATATTCAATTTGCCCCCTCGCTAAAAAGAAATATAATGGGAAGTGCCCGCTTAATAAACAAATATTTAAATAATCTAATTTAATACTAAATCTATGGAGGCTGTCCAATAATTATCTAGCCACCAATTCTGGATTTTTGGGATTCTCCAGAGTATTTTATTAGGAACAATAATTTTTCTGATTTTCAGATCATTGAATATGATTAACTTGACTTTGTTACATTCCAGCCCCCCTCTAGCCTTCACTCTGCCCGGGTGCCCCCTCCCGAACTGCTCCGCACGCCCTTGTGGTGTGGGGGCTGGCAGGCGCTTTTGTGGTGCCTCGTAGATGCATGGAAAGCAGTGCCCGGAACTCATCAGCTTAATCCAGTGGTCCGTGAGTACAAAATGGGTTATCAATTGGGCCGTACTATCAGGACTCCCTCTACCGGAGTGCAGGAAAACTTCAATCCTGGTGGATGTGGGGTGCGTATCAATTAAAACAATAAATCTTCTAACCTGTCGATTTATAGAAAAATATAAGTAGTAATGGCTATATTCTACTTATTGGGTATAAACCTGCACAGATTTAAAGAAAGTTACCTATGAATGTTTTGTTGGTGAGTTATATGCAAGATAAGAAAGGAAATAAAATACAGATTGGAGACCGGGTAAAAGTCCTTTGGGCAGTCGATAAAAGAGAATATGAAGGTAAAGTGATCAATATAAAGGAGAACATCGCATTATTATCGGCCAAAGACTTTTTTGTGTACGTCCATAAACCGGAACGATTATTGAAGATTGCTGGTCAATAAGAAGAATAAAGGGGAAATGCCAAAAAGGGAGTGCGATTGATGGAAATCGGGTTCAAGCTGCTAAATAGAGCTAACAGGGCACAATTGCTATTAATAATTGGAACCGGCATATTTGCTGCCGGTGCATTGGGTTTTATAGCCGGATACCTGTCACAGGGACAGACCTCGATATTAGGTGCCTTATCTCTTATTCTTGCAGGTGCCGGCTCAAGTGTGAAGAGGGTGAAATATCAATAATATGTGAAAATTTTAACTTGAAATTAATTTAGCAAGACGTTATAAGATGATCGAAGTACAGGACCTAACAAAAACATTCAATGGAAAAACCGTAGTCAATGGACTAAATTTACAGGTTCATGAAGGCGAGATATTCGGATATCTGGGTCCTAACAGAGCAGGGAAGAGAAGATTAAAAATCTGCTTGACTTTGCAGGACTTTTAGAAAGAAAGGGTGATAAAGTAGGAACTTTCTCCAAGGGAATGAAGAGAAAGCTGAGACTGGCAAGGGCAATAATCCACGACCCCGATGTTCGCTTTCATAAAAGCAACTGTCGGTTCGATATTCCAAACTGACAGTTAATTATATGTGTTATTAGTTTAAAATTTTACATGGGGTTTTATTATGAATATTCGTTGCTTTTCGTTATTAGTAGTTCTTACAATATTACTTTTAGTCAGCAGTTCGGCCAGTGCTGTTCTGGATTATAAGGATAAAGAAATTGTCAGTGCAGATACTGTAATTGATGACGACCTGTTGATCTATGGGGATAATGTAGATATCAGGGGAACGGTGCTGGGTGATGTTATGGCCTTCGGAAAATCTGTCCGGATATCGGGTAACGTCACAGGCGATGTCATGGCCTGTGGAGGTAAAGTGACTATAAGCGGTATTGTGAGGGATGATGTCAGGATTGGCGCTATTGAAGTAGTAATAGAAGGAAACGTGGGTGACGATGTATTTGTCGGTGCGACCACCGTAGAAGTATCTGAGGAGGCATATATCGGTGGAGATATTGTCTTTGGTTCCGGCCGGATGGATGTCTGGGGTGAAGTTGCCGGAAATATTGAAGGAAGAGCTGGTGATGTGGTACTGGCCGGTCCGGTTGGTGGCAATGTGGAATTGGAGGTGGGTAATATCAATGTTCTCTCCACAGCTCGTATTAATGGCACTATTGAGTACACGAGCCCGAGGAAAGTGACCATTCCTCCAAGTACGGTAATTCAGGAAGTGAGTTTTACCAGGCAGGAACCTACTGGTATTTTTAACATACCGGAAACAATTTCAATCTTCATTGGATGGCTCATACGATTTGTCTACCTGTTAATAATTGCACTGCTGGTCCTTGTCCTGCTACCTGACCATGTTGAAGCAGTAGCCAGGAATATACCAGAAAATCCAATATTGAACCTGGCTATGGGATTTGCGCTGGTTGTTATCGGGTTTGTTGGGTCGGTGGTGTTTATGGTAACTTTGATTGGTATTCCCATTGGATTGATATTGTTATTTGCGACATTATTTGCCCTGTATGCTGCCAGGTTGTATTTCGGGCTGTGGCTGGGCAGGCTTATATTTTCACGGCTTGGTAAGGAATCCAAACCCTGGATGGATATGGTGCTGGGGGTGCTGGTACTGTTCATCCTGACCAGCCTTCCATGGGTCGGTGGTTTGATATACCTGGTTGTGACGTTCATGGTTATTGGAGTGATATTCAGCACCATGAGGGGTTCTGCTAAGGCTTAGGTCACAGCGTTGGAATGAAATGATAGATCGATAAATCGACCAGTCTGAACGAAATGGGAGTAAAGTACATGAACAACAAGAGTTCAAACCAAAGCAAATCACGACCTGATGAACGCCCGTTCGGGTATCTCGTCAGTAGAGGACTGCTACATCGAGAGAAAGAACGTAACAATGCCGCACAGCACCGATTCGCCAGCCCGGAGTGCCGGATCACGATCGAGCATGGATCGATCTGGCTCGGGCAGGAAACAGACACAAGATACAAAGAACCGGGGCGAGAACTATGAAAAGGCTACTAATATCAGTCCTGATAATCGCTGTGTTGCTGGCGTCCGGTTGCATCAGCGACAAGAATGCCGCAATAGAAAAACCGACTGAGAATATAAGTCCGATGGATGCTGTTCCACTCATCCCGCGCGAGGTCTTCTTCGGCAATCCTGATAAGATCGCACCCTATCTAAGCCCGGACGGGACCCGAATCAGCTACCTTGCTCCTGTGGACGGCGTGATGAACGTCTGGGTGGGACCGGCTGATGACCCTGATTTAGCCGAGCCGGTCACAAACGACACCGATCGCGGCATAAGAAGCTACTTCTGGGCTTACACAAACGAGCACATCCTGTATACCCAGGACCAGGCTGGTGAAGAGAACTGGCGGGTCTACAGCGTGACCCTGGAAACGGGCGAGACCAACGACTTAACCCCATTTGAGGGCGTGAGAGCCCGCATCCAGGCGGTCAGCCAGGAGTTCCCTGACGAGATCCTGATCGGCTTAAATGACCGTGATATCACAACTCACGACATTTACCGTCTCAACATCACAACCGGCGAGAAGAGTCTTGTCATGGAGAACGAAGGTTCTCTTGAATTCACAACCGACGACGAGTACAACGTCCGCTTTGCTGAGCCATTGACATCCGACGGCGGGACAGAGATACTCAAGGCGACCGAGGCTGGGGGTTGGGAGCCGTTTATGGAGATCGCAATGGAGGATTCGCTCACAACAGCCATTACCGGGTTTGATAAGACCGGTACGATCCTGCACATGACCGATAGTCGCGACCGTAATACTGTAGCGTTCGTCACGCTGGACATCACAACCGGCGAGCAGACTTTGATTGCAGAGGACTCGCGTTCTGATGTAAGTGATAGTATAATCCATCCGACTGAAAAGACCGTCCAGGCAGTTGCTTTCACTTACGAGCGCAAGCACTGGCAGATCATTGACGAGTCCATTGCAGATGACCTTGCCTACCTGAAAACGGTTGCTGATGGCGATTTCGAGATTGTGAGCCGAACACTGGATGATAACTACTGGATGGTCGCCTACAATATGGATGACGGGCCGGTGCGGTACTATCGCTATGACCGTGAAGAAAAGAGCGCAAAGTTCCTGTTCACAGAGCGTACGGCACTGGAAAGCTTGTCTCTTGCAAAGATGCATCCTGTGGTCATCAAGTCGCGTGATGGGCTGGACCTGGTCAGTTACTACACGCTGCCAGTGGGAAGCGATGGTGATGGTGACGGACGTCCGGATGAGCCATTGCCGATGGTGTTGCTTGTCCACGGTGGGCCATGGCATCGCGACAGCTGGGGCTACAACTCCTTGCATCAGTGGCTGGCTAACCGCGGCTATGCTGTTATGAGTGTCAACTTCCGCGCCTCCAGGGGATTTGGCAAAGCGTTTCTCAACGCGGGCAACCAGGAGTGGGGTGGTAAGGTGCACGACGATCTCATCGACGGTGTCGATTGGGCAGTCCTGGAAGGGATAGCCGACCCGGATCGTGTAGCGATCATGGGCATAAGCTATGGTGGATACGCAACGCTCTGGGGCATGACGAATACACCAGATACGTTTGCTTGCGGCGTAGACATCGCGGGTCCGTCGAACCTGATAACACTGCTTGAGAGTTTCCCGTCGTACTGGCAGGCGTCTATCGAGGTATTTGCAACGCGCATGGGCGACCACAGAACAGAAGAGGGCAGAGAGCTTCTCGCTGAGCGATCCCCACTCAACTACGTAGATCAGATCGAAAAGCCGCTTTTGATCGGTCAGGGCGCAAATGACCCGCGTGTCAAGCAGGCAGAGGCTGATCAGATCGTCCAGGCGATGCAGGATGCAAACATCCCAGTGACATATCTGCTGTACACGGACGAAGGACACGGCTTTGCCAGACCTGAGAATATACTGTCGTTCTACGCTGTGACTGAGGCGTTTCTCGCCGAGCATCTGGGCGGGCGGTACGAGCCCATCGGTGATGATTTCGAGGGGTCGAGCATCACTGTTCCAGTCGGCGCTGAAGAGGTGCCGAGTCTTGCAGAGGCGATAGCTGATTAGCTGCCAATGAATCGATTGTTCAACATCCAAAGGAGAAACGAAAGATGAAAAAGCTACTAATATCAGTCCTGATAATCGCTGTGTTGCTGGCGTCCGGTTGCATCAGCGACGAGGATGTTGCAATTGAAAAACCGACTGAGAATATAAGTCAGATGGATGCTGTTCCACTCATCCCACGCGAAGTACTATTCGGCAATCCGGACAAGGCATTAGCCAGTCTAAGCCCGGACGGGACCCGGATCAGCTACCTTGCCGCGGTAAATGGTGTCTTGAACGTCTGGGTAGGACCTGCTGATGACCCTGATTCCGCCGAGCCGGTAACAAACGATACCTATCGCGGCATAAGCAGCTACTTCTGGGCTTACACAAACGAGCACATTCTGTATACCCAGGACCAGGCTGGTGATGAGAACTGGCGAGTCTACAGCGTGAACCTAAAGACCGGCGAGACCAACGACTTAACCCCATTTGAGGGCGTGCAAGCCAGCATCCAGGCGGTCAGCCAGAAGTTCCCTGACGAGATCCTGATCGCCTTAAATGATCGTGATCCCACAATTCCCGACATCCACCGTCTCAACATCACAACTGGTGAGAAGAGTCTTGTCATGGAGAACGAAGGTTTTATTGGATTTACAACCGACGACGAGTACAATGTCCGCTTTGTTGAGCGAGCTACATCCGGCGGCGGTAAAGAGATACTCAAGGCGACCGAGGATGGGGGTTGGGAGCCGTTTATGGAGATCGCAATGGAGGATTCGCTCACAACAGCCATTACCGGGTTTGATAAGACCGGTACGATCCTGCACATGACCGATAGTCGCGACCGTAATACTGTAGCGTTCGTCACGCTGGACATCACAACCGGCGAGCAGACTTTGATTGCAGAGGACTCGCGTTCTGATGTAAGTGATAGTATAATCCATCCGACTGAAAAGACCGTCCAGGCAGTTGCTTTCACTTACGAGCGCAAGCACTGGCAGATCATTGACGAGTCCATTGCAGATGACCTTGCCTACCTGAAAACGGTTGCTGATGGCGATTTCGAGATTGTGAGCCGAACACTGGATGATAACTACTGGATGGTCGCCTACAATATGGATGACGGGCCGGTGCGGTACTATCGCTATGACCGTGAAGAAAAGAGCGCAAAGTTCCTGTTCAC
>Ga0255456_1024_pt1 | contig 19504 bp, 21 predicted proteins | sample ANMaggQLBNCT01C7_FD_182646 | JGI IMG/M metagenome (GOLD analysis project Ga0255456, IMG submission 182646) | Sediment cell enrichment communities from methane seep in Santa Monica Basin, California, United Staets - ANME aggregate JGI... | ecosystem: Environmental > Aquatic > Marine > Cold seeps >...
ATGCCCGGGCATCATTTAAGAGGAAACTGGAGCGGTCCGGCACTACCTTGTTCTACTCATATTACAGCGGCCTCATCACCAAGGATGAAATGCTGGACATCATTACCAACATGACGAAAAATATCGGCATTCTGCTGGATATGGAAGACACGCCGCCCGATGGCGATCACACTGAAGGTGTCCAGAACATGATGGTTGATGTGCTGCGCCGGATCAACTCTGCCCTTGAAGAAGAAGCCTGATCTGCTTTGCAGCAGCGCTGATTATCTTCCCGTGGTCAAAGGCCAGCGGCGGCAGGTCATCCGGGTCGAACAATGCCGCATCCCTGGCATCTGATGATGCTTTCAGGGTCCCGTGCCCGGTTGCTGTGAAGCAGATGGTTACTGTATGACCTCTGGGGTCCCGGTTGGGGTCTGAGAACACACCCACTGGCCCCTTCAATTCCACATCAAGTCCGGTCTCCTCCTTTGCCTCCCTGGTGGCTGCATCTTCCACTGTTTCTCCCACATCCACGAATCCGCCAGGCAGTGCCCACTGGCCCTGGTAGGGTGGGTTCATGCGCTGTATCAGTACGAGCTTCCCTCCAAACAGGATGATTATATCCACTGTGAGCAGGGGTGTTACAGGCTTACTCATTTCCAGGCCCCCTGCCGGTATTTATCTCATGTATGAACTGGTCCACAAAAGTTTGCAGGAACCTGTTCCTTTCTTCTGCCATTCCCCTGGCAGTACCGGTATGCATGGACCCGGGCAGCAGCATTAGTTTTGTGAGGATATGGTCCAGTGCATATTCTTTCCCGTCCGGCTCCCGCTGGCTGGCCATGGGGTCATTGGGATGGTACAGCCTGCGGTTGTGGGCGCCCGAATAGGCAAATGTCATGGCCGCACCTACTGCACCTGATATATCCAGCCTGTCAGCATCCTGGAGTATCCTTGCTTCCAGGCTGTCCGGTGTTATTCCTGAACTGTACCGGTGGTTGGCAATGGCATAGACCACTGCCGGTATTTTTTTTGTAGGAAAGCCTGCCCTGTCAAGTATGCCGGGGGAGAGTTGTGCGGAGAGGGTAGCGTGGTCGGTGCCCGGGTCCTTTAGCTCGGCGGGCCGTCCGATATCGTGGAGCAGGGCTGAAGCTTCCAGTATCTCGGGATCGCCTCCTTCGATGCTGCTGATGTGGAGGCACAGGTCCCTTACCCGCAGGGTGTGGGTGATGTCATGGCCTGCGTTGGGTGTGCCTTCGAGGTGGGTTCTGGCTGAGCTTAGTATTTGTTGCATCATGTATATCGTAATTTTACAATATCTGGGCAATTGTAGTGTAAAAGGATATTTCAACCTTTATGTTGATAAAATTCTTTTATACGAGTTTCCTTTTTTCATATTCATCCGGTACTTCGAACTTTTTGAGTATGCTCTGGATTGTCTTTTCTATGTTTTGCATATTTTCAACCAGTGTATGGATCTTATATGTTTTGGCGCCTTTTGTAGTGCCTTAGTGATGTGTTTATGGCGTCTTTGGCGTGTTTATGGCGCCTTTGTGGCGTCTTTGGCGTCTTTATGGCGCCTTAGAATGTATACAGTTCCTTTTCCAGTGATTCCAATTTGCTCAAGAAGTCCTGCTGATACCAGATGTACCAGATCTCTTGACGCTGTTCTGTTAGATGTGGCGCAAACTTCCTGGTACTCTTTGTTCGTGATCTGCCCTTTTTCTTTGACATACATCACAGCTTTGATCTGTCTTTCATTTAGGTTCAGGCTGCGGAGATATTCTTCGTCGTAGACATCTTTTCTAAACACAACCTGGAACCCCTGATATTCCTTAAATATGGGTTCTGGAAGTCCGGCATCGAGACAGTGTTGTTGTATTTTTTCTATACCGCTGCCCCATCTTTCGATCAGTTCAGTATCATACAATACTTCTGCCAGTCCTTTGTTTCGCAGGGTTGATGAATGTGGTCTGTATAGTTCTTCCAGTGTGATCCCGTATGGTAAAAATCCCGGACTCCTGATTATGAGTTTGTCGTCATAGATTCGTACTTCAATGTTTGAGAAGATCGTATAGTCCCGATGGCAAATGGCATTGATGAGGGCTTCTCGCAAGGCTTCTAATGGGTAATCCCATTTTTGCTCTCTTTGTGGCTTGCTTGTCATCACAAATTCGACATTGATGTTTTTGCGTATGAAGTCCATGGCTTCTTCAATCTGCTCAAAAACGGTGCCAACAATCATCCTGTCATCGATGACAATGTTTCGTTCTTTGAACCTTCCGCAGTGTATCGCAGCCTGGGAAATGAATTTATTTGTCTGTCTGGAAAATAGAAGAATTGCTGCCCATGTGGGTTGGCCTTCAGTTATCAGGCTCATTTTTTCAAGAACCTGCATTGGTTCTTCATCGTCCCCTATCTTTTTCCTGCCCGTTTCCTTTGCTTTTTGAATGTATCGTTTGACCTTTTCAATATCAATATCTTCAAGGCTGGCATTTTTTGCAGGATATTTATCCCAGCTCATTCCTGTGGAATGCAGGTGCATCTGTGCCACTTCCTGCGCACTCATTGCACGATTGCTGCTGTCCACTCTTTTGAGGCATCTGCCTTTTTTTGATATGGGTTTGATTGGATTTTCTTTAATTTTCACTGCTATGACAGTTTTTCCATCGACTTTGATCTTTTCCAGTTCAGGTATTATGCGGGGGTCTGTGCTTTGAGAAATTTGATTTGTCCACTGGTTGAGTGTTTCTTTTCCGACTTTTATGCCTTTGATATTGTTTTTATCAGATACACCTATGAAGATTATGCCGCCCTTTGTGTTAGCGAAAGCTACTGCTGATTCAATGGTTTGCTCATCGAATTTTTCTTTGAATTCGACTGTGTTGGATTCTCCGGTTTTGATGAGGTCTTGTAGGTTCATATTTTTGATTTACGGATGGTTATTGTCAACTCTTCGTAATACATAGGATGCAAGTGTGAGAAGTTATGACCGCAGGGGATAATTTCGGTGTATTGATCGAAAAGAACGAAGTCTCATGGCCGCCGTTATATAGAAGTGCTTGGGAGGCATTCTTCATATTCATCATGTCTTTACACCTGTGCGTCTTCTCATCTCCTTTCTTTAAAGCAGACCCATTTTTATATCGCTGGAGCCACGACGGTTGAAGCTGTTTTTGTTATATCAATAATATCCCATTTGTCCTTAAAATCATCTTCATTGAATCTGTTTACATGAACAGCTAAACTTAACAAGTGGGTTGGTCTTGAAAGTCCAACATAGGTCATTTTTGTGGATTGCTTGTCATATGTTCCTGTGCCCCTAAAGTTATTACCTTTAAACTGCTCTTTTAGTCTCTCGGATTCATATTTTCGCTGATAATATGTTTCTAAATATAATGTGGCAGTATGTGTTTGGCCTTTTACTGCGTGGATTGTTGTAACTTCTATCTTCACTCCATCTTTTTCATATACATTATTGTTATTCAATCTACCAGATACAGTTGCAGGTGTAACTTGTCCTCTATTTTCAGTTGTCTCAATAAAGTTCTTGCTATGATCTATTGATTTCCCGAAAATATCTAAGAATTCAGGTACATAATTCTTCAATTCAGAATAAACATCGTTCTTTCTACCTCTAATAATATTGATACTCCATAGATAAAGTAGTAATTTTAATTTTTCATATTGTTCTTCTTTATCCTCTTTGAGAAAAGATAATAGCTTTTGTTTAGTATAATTACGATTGTCAATCAGTATGTTCTCGTATCTTAATATTCGTAATAAAGCATTTAAAATGTTTTTCCGGACTGACCCCAATATTCTCTTGTCTTTATCATAATGAAGCAGATAACTTTCCATGCATGCGTAATCTTCTTTTGGCCTGTGATTATTATCATCAAAATCACCCCAATAATCAGTTAATCCTATCTTCTTAACTTCAGGTTTATTTTTAATCCACGCAATAGCTTTATAAGAATTAAGCGAATTATCTGGCAATTTACCTTCATTGATTAATTGTTTTATTGATCTCGCAAATTCAGGGATAACATTTGTTATTGAATCTTCATTAAAAACAATAACAACCGGCCGAATGTTAACGCCAGTAGAATCTTGAAATCTTCCTTCAATATCTATAAATTCCAATCCAAAATGCTTAACTAACTCTGCAACTTCTGTTGTTAGGCGGTAACTACCATTTAGTTTTAAGGTGCACTCCCTCGCCTTCCATATGTCATCAAGTTTTGCACTTCCATTAAATATTGCCTGGTTTTTATCCCCTATTCTTTGATAATTTGAAATACTATCTCCGTTGTTAAAAAAAATATCTTCAAGCAAATCATACTGATGTTTATCCATATCCTGCATTTCATCAACAAATACATACCTAAATCTTTTTTGGATATAAGTTCTAATTATCGGATTTTGTTTTAGATAAAAAGTGGCAATATTAAAAGCATATTCATATGAAATTATCCCTTCTAATACACTTTCTTCAATTATGGTTTTTAGTCCGATAAACTTCTTGTTATTCTTGTCTGAAAGAATTACTTTTTTGTTGTCGATCCGCTTTATTTTATCATCGCAATAATCATAAAATAATGTTTAAATCTCCTTATCTATATATTCATTACAAATATCTTTTTCAGATATAGAACATCGTCTTGCCTTAGCCTTTGCTTTCTTTATGTGTCTTCCCCAAAAAAATGTGCCTGGTTTATCATATTCAACTGACCAATATATTCTGTAAAATTTTCTCAAAATATTGCTTTTATATTTCTCTTCATCTATCCAAGAAATACGTGTGCCAAGCAAGGTATGACCACAAGGAATTGCTAAAAACTCATCTACAAAACTTTGGATAGTGCCGATAAAGTTTGGATAGGAAAATAGCTTAGGACAAAATTTTGCAATCTTACTTTTTATCTCATCAACAGCGGCATTCGTATGAGAAATAACTAAAATGCCGGAACCATTATTGAAAGGAAGATATTTTTCAAGAATTAATAATTTTGCAAGTAATGCTGTTGTTTTACCACTACCAGGAACTGCATGCAAATCAATTGTACTAAGATTTTTAATAAAATCTTTTCGTTCATCATCAAAATGATGGAATTCTTCAAGAAGAATCTTTTCTGCATAAGCAATATCTTCATCAGTGATATTAATTTCCACATGCATATTCAATTGCCTCAATGAGATATTTAATTGCAGTATCGATCCTAATATCGGAAACTTCTTTTTCACTGTCTTCCTCAAGTAATTTGGCCAATTGATACGCAATCTCAGTTTTATTTAAGCCTTTGTTATCAAGTTTTTGAGTGAGGCTTTTTTCAAAATCAGACCAATCAGTCCTAGTATGAATGCCTTTTACTATTTCTTGAAATTGAATGTCCAAACTTGCTGATCTTGAAAGGCAATATTCAAATGTCCAGTGAGGCGATACAAATGTTTTTACGACCTGCCCGTTATATTTTGATTCTTTCTTTTCAGTTTCCAAATCCTTTTTTGATTTCTCTTCTATAATAAAATCCTCATCTTCTAGTTTTACATCCAAATCTGTTATTATTGCAACAGGTATATTCATTTCTTGGCCTTTAGATCTTTGGAAAATCTTTGCATATCTTAAAAAAGCAGTGCTTGCTACATTGACAATAGAAACACCTTTTTCTGTTAAATTAAAACCTGCCTTCTTTGCTAAAGCGGGTAAAAGTATTTCCTCTGACCATCCTTCGACAAGTATAACGCCTTTTGCAAAAAATAAGTTTGATTTAGTTGTATCTAAAAATAGTTCTAAGAAAGAATAATCCAAATCATCTAATTGTGTGTATCCCGGTCCCATTGGATAGACATGTTTATTCTGGCAGATAATAAGATTATTAAGTTTCACCTTTGAAGCCAGATTTGGACTATGGGTTGTTAAAATAAGCTGAATATCCTTTTTGTTTTGCAGCGATTCGATTATTTGCATCTGAGCTTGAGGGTGTAGATGTGCCTCCAATTCTTCAATAAGACCTAAACGAACACCGTTCCAATTATTTTTATCTAAATGGAGTAATTCAGAAGCAATAAAAAGACGATTTGATGTGCCAAGCCCTGGATTTATTTCATCTTTGATTGATAATTCAAGTTTTTCAAGAATATTTTTTAATTTTCCCTCCGATACTGTGAATTTAGAATCCTTTGTTTTATCATAAAGCTCATGTATCAAATTATCTATTTTATCTTTAAGTTCTTTTCCTTTTTTGTCATCAATGTCTTCAAAACATTCAATTGCATTATCGGTTGGTTTTTTAGCTTCAAAGTATTTTTCAATAGATTGATTAAAACTGGTAAATAGTTTTACAAGATGGTGAGATTCTTCCAATCCCTGAAATGCTTCATGACCCTGTAATATCTGTGATAATCTGGAATTCTTCTTTGGAATAAATTCTGCTTTCACATCCCTTAAAGGTTTCAGGAATGTGACTTTCAAATAGTCTCTTGCTTCGGCAGTTAATCGGTAGCCCTCATCATCAACGCCAGCATGAACATCTGATGGAAATATTTTTCCATTTTTTCTTGTAACATCGTAAATTAAACGTAAGAATGGTTTTGCGTATTCTCCTTCACCATCCCAACCAAGCCATTCTGTAAAATTTTTAGCTTCATCATCAGCTAAGTCCTTAAATTTAATTTCAATTCTAAATCTTTCGACCTCTTGGAAAAAATCCTCTTCCGTTATTCTTAACCATTCATAACTGTGTGTGTTTAACACTAATTTTATTGCATCAATTATTGCAGATTTACCGGAATCATTTTCACCAATAAGAACATTTAAACCTTTTTGGAACTCCAACTCCAAATTTGGCAGATTTAAATTAAAATCAGATGTTGAGCCAAATTTCCTAAAATTCCAAAGCTTTATTTTTGATAAATACATGTTGTTTTCCCCATCTGGTTTTTTCCTTTGAATTCTTACGGCATATGTGTCATTACTTAATTAGCCAACCAAACATTTAACATAATATTGTATGTCAAAACTCACTTCCCATTTACATCCCTTTTATCAAACATCTTCAACTCCTTCATACCTTCCCCACCAACCCCTCAAACTTCGCATAATTCACAACAACCCCGTCATCCAGATCAATATCTATATATTCCAGCGCCTTATTATTCAACACCTCATCATACTCTGCAAGCTCCTCTATCAATTTCGAAAGCCTGCCCCTCTCCTGCCTATCCTTATTTGACTCAGATGAAAGCATCCCGATCCTCGCATCCAGTTTCGCCTCAAGCTCAAGCAGATAATCCGTCCTCATCTTAGCCAGTGTTTCCCGATCATACCTGTGCATATACATCAGCGCATTGAACCCCCTGCCCTTGGCTGATGTGAAAAACCAGTAAATGGGTCTTTTCTTTTAGCAACTCCAAATGCTTTTCAAGTTTCATAGCAACCATTTTAACAAAGATATTATATAAAATTGTGGTTTTGTTAATATTCTGGAATAGAAAATAGAGCAAATCCCTGGCTTCGCAAAGATAAAATATTCACATCAGGAGATATTATACGAAAATCAACCATCCCTAAAATAATCTGAAAATCTAGAACTTTCATGAGATTTCTATTTTGAATAAGTAGACGTAGAGTTAAAAGGTAAATATTTTTAAAATAATCATTCATGACCCTTCAGGACACCCATAAGCATGAAAATGCAATTTTCGGAATAAATTTAACAACCAAATAAATTCCACCGTTTTGTAATACATTAACCTTATTACTCATACTGTATTAATAACACCTGAAAAATCAAAGAAGGTTAAACAAACGGGTATTGCAAATTCTTTTATTCCAGGAAAAAATCGACAGTCATTTCTAAAACACCAATTACCAACTGAATTCATTATCCACCACATAAATTCACCAACCTTTCACACCCCCTGGCTGGTGTGATCAAAATGGACATCAGCAGCAAGATATATGAAATAATACGTGAACTCGACCTGAAAGAGGTCCAGAGATGGACAGCCCTCAGCATCCTAGTAGGTATTGTAGGCGGGATTGTTGCCATCATATTCTATTCAGGCCTGTATTATGCCACTTATTACCTATTAGGAGGCATCGGCGGATATTTCCCTATTACCCCAAGAGGTGATGTTGACCTCCTGCCCGTCGTTACAGGCGAGCCCAACCGTTTATTACTCGTACTGCTCCCCATGCTCGGCGGACTGCTGGCAGGCTACCTGGTGTACCGCTTTGCCCCCGAAGCCGAAGGGCACGGTACCGATTCCGTAATCGATTCCTACCACCAGAAACAGGGTGTGATCAGGACCAGGGTCCCCTTTATCAAAGCACTGACATCCATGATAACCATGGGCTCAGGAGGAAGCGCAGGCAGGGAAGGACCCATAGCCCAGATCAGTGCAGGTTTCGGTTCCATACTTGCCACCAAGCTCCACCTCACTGACCGGGACCGCCGCATTCTCGTGATATGCGGCATGGCTGCCGGTGTGGGCAGCATATTCAAGGCCCCCCTTGGCGGCGCAATATTCGCAATCGAAGTACTGTACAGGCAGGGCTCGGAATCAGAGGGCATCGTGCCCGCCTTTATCTCGTCCACCATCGCCTATTCAATATTCTGCTCAGTGTTCGGCTGGGGTTCCCTGTTCATCATGCCCAATTACCAGTTCACCCATCCATACGAACTTATTTTCTATGCACTGCTGGGTATGGCATGTGCTGCCGTTGGTATCTTTTATGTACATATCTTCTACGGCATGAGGAACATCTTCAGTAGGTTGACCATGCCCCGGCATTACAGGCCTGCCATCGGCGGCTTTTTACTTGGTATCCTTGCATTTTTCGTACCCGAAAGCCTGGGAGTAGGGTACGGGCTCATCCAGCAGGCCATAGACCAGCAGCTTGTAGTAGGGCTCATGCTGCTACTGGTATTTGCCAAGATAATTGCCACATCCTTCACTATCAGCAGCGGAGGCAGCGGTGGTGTGTTCGGTCCCTCACTGGTGATTGGGGCAATGCTGGGCGGCGTGCTGGGACTGACCTTCCATACTTTGTTCCCCACTATAGTATTGCAGCCAGCTACCTTTGTGCTGGTCGGGACGGCAGCCCTGCTTGCAGGTGTGGCAAAAACACCCATCGCCGCAATAATAATGGTATCAGAACTAACAGGCAACTACAACCTGCTGCCGCCCCTTATGCTTGCCTCCACCCTGGCATATGTTCTGTCAGGCAAATGGTCCATATATGAAAAACAGGTGCCCACAAGGATGGACTCCCCTGCCCACCGCCGCGAGATGACAATAGACGTGCTGGAACTTGTAACAGCAAAAGAGGCAATGAGCGGCGATATCATCACAGTCGACCCTGCAACAAAGATCCAGACAGTGCTGAACCTCATCCATAAATACGGTCATCTGGGGTATCCTGTGCTGGATAACCTGGAGCTGGTCGGTATGGTGACCTTTGAGGATGCAGAAAAAGTCCCCACAGATGAAAGGGATAGTGTGACTGTCGGTGATATAATGACCCGCTCTCTGATCGTAACCTATGAAGACGAGAATCTTGAAAAAGCCCTAAGGAAATTGCTGGATAACAATATCGGACGACTGCCTGTTGTGGATAGGGATGACCCCACAAGGTTGTCCGGACTGTTGACTAAATATGACATCATCAGGATTCACGCACAGCTAAGCTCGAAACTTTGCAGGCTTCCACCTATTCGAAAATAAGTCCTTACGGCGTCAGTTCTTGCAGCGTATATTCTTACAGCGTCAGTTGCCTGATGATATCACTGGCACTGAGAATACCCACAGGACGGTCTGATGCCCCCATACCTGATTCTGATAGTATGATCAGTCTGTGAATATGTGCATCCAACATGACATTGGCAGCAGTTTCTATATTAGTAGAGGGGTTGATCGATTTTAACGAACTCGTCATTATTGCTTCGGCCGTCTTATCCATCAGTGATTTATCAACAACTACCTGTAACATGTCCATTTCTGTGATAAATCCCATTATTTCCCCTGTATGGTCTGTAACTGCTACGCCGGAAACGTTCTGCTCAACCATTATTTTTGCAACTTCTCTAAGGGTGATATCCATGGGAACCGAAGGTACTCCCCTTGTCATAATGTCTCTTAATAAAATGTTATTTTTAATCATTGTTTTTCCACCTAATATATTGTTGTTATCTATTAGGATAAGTACTTTTTTTAAATTATTAAAAGTGTATAATTTTAGAAACGTGAAATAAATACTAAAATCTAAATAAATAAGTACAATCAGAACCTTGAATATTTCCAGGTGGAACACATGCAAACGAATGTCATAAGGTCTCTAAACATAGGGAAATTGGTACGGATGGAACGGATTTTTGACAGGGAAACTCTTCGAACCATCATTATTCCCATGGATCATGGTGTTGGTGCAGGTCCCATTAAAGGATTGACCGACCTGTCGAAAATGGTGAACAAAGTGGCCCAAGGCGGTGCCAATGCTGTACTGGGACACATGGGTTTACCCAAGTACGGCCACCGTGGTTACGGCAGGGATGTGGGACTGATCATACACCTGTCAGCGTCCACTTCACTGGGCCCAGACCCCAACCATAAGGTACTGGTCACCTCAGTGGAAGAGGCAATAAAAGTGGGAGCAGATGCAGTATCGGTACATGTTAACATTGGTGCCGATGATGAGGCAGAGATGTTGAAGGGACTGGGTATAACCGCCAGCAAATGCGATGAATGGGGTATGCCCCTTGTGGCAATGATGTATCCGAGGGGACCAAAGGTTAATTCCGAACATGATGTAGAGTACGTCAAGCATGCGGCCCGGGTAGGTGCCGAACTTGGCGCAGATATTGTCAAGACAAATTATACAGGAGACCCGGATTCGTTTCGGGAAGTGGTTGACGGGTGCCCTGTACCTATTGTTGTAGCCGGAGGGCCCAGGATGGAGACCGAGCGTGACCTTTTGCAGATGGTATATGATTCCATACGCTCAGGCGGGCGGGGTGTGGCAATAGGAAGGAACGTATTCCAGGCAGATGACCCGGTAGCCCTGGTGGGAAAGATCTCAAAGGTTGTGCATAAAGGATATACGGTTGACGAGGTCTATGGATAGCATGTCCTCAACCGATCTTTCGATACAACTTACCGGGCTTGAACTGGAAAACCCGACCATACTGGCGGCAGGCGTTCTTGGCACCACAGGTGCCTCACTGAGGCGTATGGCCGGGGAAGGTGCGGGTGCTGTGGTCACAAAGTCCATAGGCTCCGAGCCAAAAGAAGGCCATCCGAACCCTACCATGTTCAAACCGGATTCTGGGTTCCTGAATGCAATGGGCCTGCCCAATCCGTCTTACAAGAATTTCAGGGAAGAACTTTCGATTGCCAGAAAAGGCGGCGTTCCTGTGATTGCCAGCGTTTTCGGGGCACATCCGGATGAGTTTGCAGAAATAATTCTCGGACTGGAAGGTGCCAGTGCCTACGAATTAAATGTGAGCTGCCCCCATGCCAGTGGTTACGGAACTGTAGTTGGTAGTGACCCGGTACTGGTGGAAGAGATTACCAGGGCTGTCAAACGGACAACCGATACACCGGTATGGGTCAAGCTCACCCCGAATGTTACAGATATCGTGGAGATCGGTGAGGCTGCGAGCAGGGGTGGAGCCGATGCTGTTGTCGCTATCAATACGGTGCGGGGCATGGCGATAGATATCCATAGCGGGTATCCGATCCTTGGCAACCTGTACGGTGGCCTTTCCGGCCCAGCAGTACGTCCGGTGGCTGTAAAATGCGTATACGATCTGTATAAAGCACTGGATATACCTGTTATAGGTGTGGGCGGTATCGGAAGCTGGCAGGATGCAGTGGAGATGATGATGGCCGGGGCCTCGGCGGTACAGGTGGGCTCTGCCGTTTATGATAATGTCAATATTTTCAGTGAGATTACCAGTGGATTGTCTGCTTACCTGAAGGCCAATGATCATTCTTTGGACGATATAACCGGACTTGCCCACAGGAAGGTGGAACAGTGAGACCGGTAAATGCGGTAATAACAGAGATTATCAGGGAGACCCCTACCATAATCACTCTCGTGACCGATATTGAACTGGATGCTGCACCCGGCCAGTTCGTAATGGTGTGGGTCCGGGGCCTGGATGAAATCCCGATGGCCCTGTCACACCCGGGCAGCATCACGGTGCAGAGGGTGGGCGAGGCTACTGAATCACTGTCACGACTGGATATTGGTGACAGTATTGGCATCAGGGGGCCGTTCGGGAACGGATTTGAAGTGAAAGGAGAAGGGGGAGGAGATGGGAACGGGAACGGAGAAGAGGATGGGGATGGGAAAGGCAATAAGATCATGATCATTGCAGGCGGCGTGGGTGGTGCACCCCTGCTGCCTTTGGCGCAGCAAGCCCAATCCCTGGGCCTGGATGTTACTACCCTGATAGGGGCCAGGACAGCAGATGAACTGCTTTTCGAAAAACATTTCTCAAAATGCGGTGCACTCAGTATAGCTACTGACGACGGGAGCAAAGGTCATTACGGGTTTATAACAGGAGCAATGGACATGTTCAACCTGGCCGGGTTTGACCAGTTCTATATCTGCGGTCCGGAGTTGATGATGAAAAGCGTGCTGGATATTCTACAGGCAGCAGGGCTTGAGGCAATGGCACAATTAAGTCTTCACAGGTATTTCAAGTGTGGTATCGGTGTATGCGGCGCATGTACCATTGATCCATCAGGTCTGCGGGTGTGCAGGGACGGCCCGGTGTTCAGTGGTGATCTGCTCACAACAAGTGAATTGGGAAAATACCACAGGGATGCCACAGGAAAAAAGATAATGTTTTAAATATTTGGTTCTTTCATTGTAGTGGAAAAGGTAGTGTAATAATATGATAGGTAGATTCAGGTTTGATGGTGAGGTATTTACCGGCACTGTAAATGGTGACAGAGTTGTCGTGGAACGGGGGCTGTATTGTGATACTTATACCCTGGATGAACTGGAGACACTTCCTCCTGTAAACCCGAGCAAGATCATATGTGTGGGATTGAACTACATTGACCATGCCCGGGAACTGGAAATGGAACTGCCCGGTTATCCTATGATCTTCCTGAAACCTCCTTCTGCTGTTATCGGGCATGGTGATATGATCGTATATCCTCCTGTGTCCCAACATGTGGATTATGAGGCAGAACTGGCAGTTGTGATCAGTAAGCAGTGCAGGAACGTACCTGCCAAGTACGCAGATGACGTGATACTGGGATATACCTGTTTTAACGATGTAACGGCTCGCGATATCCAAAAGGCAGATGGCCAGTGGACCAGGGCGAAGAGCTTTGATACTTTTGCACCGTTTGGCCCGTTTGTGGTCAGGGCTGAAAATGTGGCCATATCAAATGCCTACATCCGCTCCAGGGTCAACGGCCAGTTAAGGCAGGACTCCAGTGTAAATAATATGATTTTCGATATCCCGGCACTGATAGAATTTATTTCCCATATCATGACGCTGGAAAAGGGTGATGTCATAGCGACAGGCACGCCTGCAGGTGTAGGTCAGCTTTATCCAGGGGATACGGTGGAGATAGAGATAGAGGGCGTGGGTACTTTGGAAAATGAGATTGTTAAGGCCTAAACTTAAACATTAGGTTTTATCTTCAGTTTAGGTTTTACAGTGAAGAAAATAATATCTTTGTTATATATCCTGAACACTTTGCGCTCTTTGCGTCCTTTGCGGTGTATGATTTTGGTCACCGCAAAGAGCGCAAAGTCCGCAAAGGGAGTTTGAATGGTTTGGTTCTTGATTATATCATCAGTTTAGTTTTTATCTTCATGTTGAGTTTTATCTTCGGATTGGGTTTTATCTTCAGGTTGGATTTCATCTCCAGGTTGGATTTCATCTTCGGATTGGGTTTCATCCTCTGCTTGGGTCCCAGCCTTTTCTTCGATCTCCTGGTTCCCAGGTTTGGTTATTACCTCGAATCCCGTATACGTCCTGTATAAAGCAAGCATGAAACCGTAAGCAGCAGGGCCGATTATTATCCCCATGGCACCGACCACGAACAAGGGGGCGGTAAAGGACAGCAGTGTTATGATTGGATGGATATTTCCACTTTGCATCATCAGCCTGGGCCTGATAATGTTGCCGGGAATGGTCTCAAGGAACAACCAGCCAAATACTACGATCACCACGGCCTTCACCGGTTCATTGAAAATATAATAATAGATGGCTGCCGGTACATAGAATGTGCCCGGTCCCACGATCGGCAGCAGGGACAGGACTGCAATGACAGCACCCCACATTATGGGATATGGTACACCGATAAGCATCAGGCCGATGCCGCCGATTATACCGGTCAGCACGCAAACGATCAGGTAAACATTGAAAAGGCTGTTGTATATACTATTCAGGTGCTGCAGGAATTCCCTGACAATATCTACCCTGTTGGAAGGCAGGATATCAATAAAGGTCTTAACAATATTTTCGCCGTCGATGAGCAGGTAATAAAGTAAAAATACCACTACTCCCAACTGCATGGCAAAGATCGCTATATTGGATATGAAATTCAATACAACACGCTGGGCAATGCTGACTATGAACAGTATGGCAGAAGATGCAGAACTGGAAAGATTGGACTTCATGTTTTCCTGTATGGTATCCGGGATGTACTTGCCAATCAGTTCCATGCCATAATCTAGCAGCATATTTATGTCGGTTTGCAGGACATCAGGCTGGAATTTTGCCAGTTCCGAGCCCAGGATGAATATGATGTTTAAGAACAACCCCATAAAAATCAATGCCACTATGGTGATGGTCAGGATTGCTGAGATCTGCCGGTTCTTGATCCTGGTAATTTCCCTAAGCTTTTTATCTAGGGGACGCAGTATAAATGCGCCGAATATGCTCAATATGATCACATTTACGAATACCCATGAAAGATAGATGATCAAAAGAGCAACTGCTATAACCACGAAACCCACAATAAGGGTGAAACGTTTTCTGTCCAGCGCCCCAGTCATAACATATAAGTTATTCTACTGATTTAAAAGTTTTTCTAATGCTTTTACGATAAGTATAAAATGAATCATGATATAAATGGAAATGATAATGATAGACCTTCATACCCATTCAATATTCAGTGACGGTGAACTGCTTCCAAGCGAACTTGTTCGCAGGGCCGTGGTCCATGGCTATACTGCCATTGCTATTACGGACCATGTGGATTTTACTAATATCGAGCATGTACTTGACGGGATCAAGAAAGCAAAATACCTTGAAGAGGTCTGGGATATCCGGGTACTTGCAGGAGTTGAGATAACCCATGTGCCCCCGCAGAAGATACCGGCATTGGTTGCTCTTGCACGTGAACTGGGGGCTGAGATAGTCGTGGTACACGGGGAAACGCTTGTCGAGCCTGTGCTGCCCGGGACGAACAGGGCTGCCATCGAGGCAGGGGCAGATATACTGGCGCACCCGGGATTGATCTCTAAGGAGGATGCAATGCTTGCAGCAGACGTTGGGGTGTGCCTTGAGATCACTGCGCGCTGCGGGCACAACCGGGCCAACGGTCATGTGGTAAGAATAGCTGAAGAGGTCGGGGCAGATATGATAGTTGGTACTGATTCCCATTCACCAGGGGATCTGGTCACTGATGAAGAGGCGCTTAATATCGCCATGGGTGCAGGGTTAAGTGAAAAACATGCACAAGATGTATTGTTTTCAAAACCTTTAAGTCTGATAAACACCAGATTAATATAGCACTTGCGATAACTTTATATAATATTACTGGTGTATTTATGTTACTTTTATTGAGGTGTATTATTGAAAATATTAGGAACTGTTTTGCATACTTCAAGTCATAAAAACTTAATCGTCAGAGGGGATAAAACAAATAAGGCTGGTAACAAGAAGTTATTCAGGATAAATAACCTGGTTTTTAACAGGAGAAATACGAAGATCGGAAAGGTCAATGATGTGTTCGGGCCTGTGGACCGACCGTATTTTTCAGTAAAGATTTTTAAGACTGTGGCCGGAGAAAATCTGAGGAATTTCAAAGGCAAGCACGTATATGTGAAATGATTGCAAAGTGGTTGCAGCTTTTCACATGAATGATAATATTAATGACAATATTAGATCAATAATAAGATTGAGCAGAGGGATTAGTAATAAATGCCTGAATTAGAAAAAGAAAAAGAGATTGAGAGGTCTGAGAGAAGTAAAATACGTGAGAGTATCAAGCTCAGAAAGGAAAAGGAAAAGGTCGGAGCATTCGAGAAGCCTACTGTGGAATGTCCAGAGTGTGGTAGCCGCAGTCTGGTACAGGATTATGAGCGGGCGGAACTTGTGTGTAACGACTGCGGTCTTGTGGTCGATTCCGAGTTCATTGACCAGGGACCAGAATGGAGAGCGTTCGACCATGACCAGCGTATGAAGAGAAGCAGGGTGGGCGCGCCCATGACCTACACCATTCACGACAAGGGCCTGTCAACCATGATCGACTGGCGAAACCGCGATTCTTACGGTAAATCCATATCATCAAAAAGCAGGGCCCAGCTGTACAGGCTGCGAAAATGGCAGCGCCGTATCAGGGTCAGCAATGCTACTGAGAGGAATTTAGCTTTTGCATTATCAGAACTGGACAGGATGGCCAGTGCACTGGGCCTGTCCCGGAATGTGCGGGAAACTGCGGCTGTGGTCTACCGAAAGGCTGTTGACATGAACCTGATAAGGGGCCGGAGTATTGAGGGTGTGGCTGCTTCTGCACTGTATGCAGCCTGCAGGCAGTGTAATGTGCCAAGGACGCTGGACGAGATCGCTGAAGTATCCAGGGTCAGCCGTAAGGAGATCGGCCGTACATACCGGTTCATTTCTAGGGAACTGGGCCTGAAACTCATGCCCACGTCACCCATTGACTATATCCCAAGGTTCTGTTCTGGCCTGAACCTACATGGTGAAGTGCAGTCCAAGGCTGTGGAGATCCTGAGGCAGGCGGCAGAGAAGGAACTCACCTCAGGGCGTGGACCTACGGGTGTGGCTGCGGCAGCTATCTATATATCCAGCATCCTGTGCGGCGAGCGCAGGACCCAGCGGGAAGTGGCAGAGGTGGCCGGTGTCACGGAAGTGACTATCCGAAACAGGTATAAGGAACTGGCAGAACAACTGGATATTGAGATAATACTGTAAATATACTGTAAGGATGGGCATATTTATATGCCAGTCCAATCCCGGATGTTGGTATCGTGGATAGAATATATATCAAGAAGACCCTTGATCATATCAACCACGAGATCATGGTATACACATCCGGGAAATAAACTTTTTTACCGGATTAAAGGGTAATGTTAGAAATACTAAAAATGCTGGGCATCGGTTTTAGTGTCGGACTGACCGGTGCGCTTGTACCCGGACCTATGCTTTTTGCTACAATCGAGACTTCCCTGAAGAAAGGCTGGACAAGCGGTCCCCTGGTTGTATCGGGCCATGCCCTGGTCGAGGTTCTGTTATTTATCTTTATAGTGGCCGGGTTTTCAACCCTGGAGACCCAGGGTGCCATTCTCTGGATATCTGTTATCGGGGGTGCGGTACTGGTGGTGTTTGGCATTTTGACTATCAGGGAAGGGAAACATGCTACTCTTTCGGGGCGCAGTAGTGTGTTCAAGAGCCCATTTGCTGCCGGTGTGATCACGTCGGTATCGCATCCGTATTTCTGGCTGTGGTGGCTGACGGCAGGGGCGGGGCTGGTTCTTGTGGGGCTTGAGACCAGCCTGTTTGCTGCTTCTATATTTTTGGTGGGTCACTTTATGGCAGACCTGGGCTGGTACACTTTCGTGTCTACTGCGATAAGTAAAGGGAGGTCGCTGATGTCTGAGGGGACTTACCAGCGGGTGCTGATGGGCTGCGGTGGGTTTTTGGTGGTGTTCGGGGTGTGGTTTATGGGGAGTCAGGTAGGCCTTTTCTAATAATCCACTTCAGATGTGCCCTTCCTCCATAAGAACTGGGCCTCTTAATGGGTTATCACCAGATTTTCGACCACCCTGCCAATGTCAGGACAAATAATCAATGATCTGCTTTACCAATACGGTCTTTCCAGTTCTCCTGAGACTAATAATACCTATGTTCGACCTTGTATCTAAATGTTTGAAAAGCTCATTGAACAGATATCTTTTTATCTGGTGCCCACAGGTGAATTTTTTTCTCAGGTGAAGATTGTACTTTAGCAGGTTTACCATATTTTCTATTTATACGGGTTTTATATTACCCATACTATCTGATTTTAGTGGACAGACGGTGGGTGAAGTACATGAAGCAGATGCGGGAGTGATTTTGCGGTGATACATTATTATTTATACCACTAATTCCATAATTACCATTGGTGGCATTCATGGAAATAGTAAATATTGATGGATCAGGAAGGCTTGTCATTCCTGAATTTATTCGAAAAAAGCTGCATCTAAGTAAGGAAGTGCCGCTTCTGATCACCGAAATTGATGACGATAAAATATTAATTAAGAAACTTGACAGGGATGATATTAAAAAACGCTTGAGAGAGGAACTTGGTGGAATAGATATTGATAAAGTCGCAAGTGAGGTCAGGGCTGAAGTGAATGAAGAGGCAAAAAAGCGGTATAAATCGATTCTTAATTGATACCAATGTTTTCATAGCTTCTATTAAGCATACTGATCGAAAGACTGGATCTCTTGATCTAATTCTTGATTTAATTAACAATCCTGATGTATGTCTGGTGGGTAATGATCTTTTATTATTGGAATTTGAAAAATATCAGAAAAGATTTGAATCACCATTAGCTTATAAAATTTTAAAGGATTTGAAACATAAAATTGAATTTATAGAAGTTAGACCAGAGAGTATTAAACAATGCGCGAAATATATTCCTCATGAAGAGATTGTAGATATTGTTCATGCAGCTACGTGTTTACAAACCAGTGCTATATTGATTTCAAATGACCAGCATTTCAATAAACTCAATGAGTCGGAAGTTATTGAAGTCTGGACTATATCTAAAGCAATTAATACATTAGTAAAAACTAATAAATAATTATTCATATAATTTTTTTGAAATCAAATCACACAAATAGGTGGATGATATTAGTGCCCTAAAAGCCATTTCCACAGCAGTACAAACATGATTTTCTTACCATCCAGCATTTCCTCGTCTTCCAGTTCCTTTGTCACAACAAACCCTTAATTTCCTTCTTCCTGAGATTGTGTTTATACCTGGATTCCAGTGGTACAACTTCCTCGTCCCTGACAGGTGCGCTTGTACCCGGACCTATACTTTTTGCTACTATCGTGACTTCCATGAAGAAAGGCTGGATAAGCGGTCCCCTGGTTGTATCGGGCCATGCCCTGGTCGAGGTTCTGTTATTTATCTTTATAGTGGCCGGGTTTTCAACCCTGGAGACCCAGGGTGCCATTCTCTGGATATCTGTTATCGGGGGTGCGGTACTGGTGGTGTTTGGCATTTTGACTATCAGGGAAGGGAAACATG
>Ga0255456_1048_pt1 | contig 19348 bp, 19 predicted proteins | sample ANMaggQLBNCT01C7_FD_182646 | JGI IMG/M metagenome (GOLD analysis project Ga0255456, IMG submission 182646) | Sediment cell enrichment communities from methane seep in Santa Monica Basin, California, United Staets - ANME aggregate JGI... | ecosystem: Environmental > Aquatic > Marine > Cold seeps >...
GGAGTGAGCACCATAGTGGCCGTTCCCATATTTTTAGCACACGGCGTGCATACCACAGAGGATATCCCCCAGATACTGGGTATCAGCAAGGAGAACCGCAGTACGACGATCCAGCTTAACGGCAATGATGTAGCCCTGGTCTATGCCGAGCCCCTGGGTGCTGACCAGCTGATAGCTGACCTGGCATATAAAAGAGCACTGGAAGCACTGGAATAAAAGCCGCACATGCTGTTCGAAAATAAAGATGTGGCTGTCATAGACCTGACCCACGGCGGCATCCCACTGGCACGCCACATCGCCAGACAAGCGCGAAGCGTTACCGGTATTGACATATACGGTACCGTGGGCGGTGAAATACTGTCAGGGCTTGAACAGGACGGCATAAAGACCGCTGATAAAATAAATACTGATATCGACCTGATAGTTGCACCGGTACACTTAAACCCTGCCCTCATGCCGGACAGTGGTGAGCGTACCGTTATCACTCACCACAGGGCAGTAGGTGAACTCATATCAGGCATTCTGTACGGGAGCCTGGACGGGAAAGTTGTAGAAATAACAGGCACGCTCGCCAAGACAAGTACTGCCACACTACTGGCTGATATGGCATCCCGCAGTATGTCGGTCCTGTCCCATACCACCCGCGGAGTGGAGCACTGGCAAAAAGGTGTACCGATAAAGGTACATCACGGCCTCAGCATCGCACCGGGCAGTATCCTTGAGGCACTGGAACATGCCGCTGATATAAATCCCGACCTGTACATATTCGAAGTATCCCTTGGCGGCACCGGAGCAGCTGAATTAGGTATCATTACCAGCCTGGACAACGAGTACACCATAGCCGGCGGCAGCAGCACATCCACCAGGGCCAAGATGCAGATGGCAGACTATGCAAAACGCGGCAGCACACTGCTTGTAAACGCATCTGTTGGCCAGATAGATCCACCTGATGATGTGAAAATTATCACCTTCAGTGATACACCAGGGAAGGGCGACGTGTATATGAACGACCCTCACACTGGGATTAGGACCATCAATTGCGAATCCCTGGATTGTGGAACCATCAGGTTCATGCCAGGTCCGGGTTATGACCCATCGTCCTATTCCACAGCTATGGTCTGTGCAGCCGCAGCAGCCTGTATATTGGATGTAGAACCTGGGAATATCGAGTCTGCACTGCTCGATTTCCAGGGAGTGCACGGCAGGATGAGGCAGGTGGAGTGGGCAGGCCGGAAAATGGTGGATAACTCAAATTCCGGTATGAACATCAACTCAGTGGGGCATGCACTGGAATATGCTAAAAATATTGCAAAAACCGGTAATAGGCTGGTACTTGCACTTGGCGAAGAGGCAAAGCAGGTATGCGAAGGGCTTGACCCTGGAGATGTCAGTACCTTTACCATTGAACACGGCAGTGATGTGGATGATATTATCCTGGTAGGCGAAAGAATGGAAGGTATCAGCGGGAATAACATCCACCATGCAGACAGCCTCGATCGCGCTATCGAGATGGCAGAGTCGCTGACAAAAGAGAACGATATTATAATTTCATGTGTAAAATGTTTCAGATAAACAGGAGGATAATAAAAGAATGAGTCCGGCACCAAAACCCCTTGAACCCCTTATCATGCACCCCAGACCCAGTTCCATCGTGGCAGCACTGTATACCCTGCGCGACCTTGACGTGGACGTAGTGATCCTGCACGGCCCGGCAGGGTGTAGTTTCAAACATGCCAGGCTTCTTGAAGAGGACGGGCTGCGTGTGGTCACAACTGCACTGGACGAGTCTGGTTTCGTGTTCGGCGGCCATGATGAACTGGTAAATATACTCAATAAGGTTATCGAGATGTTCGACCCGAAAAGTATAGGCATTGTGGGTACCTGCGCCAGTATGATCATAGGCGAGGAACTGCATGAGGCAGTCCTGGAAGTGAACCCTGACGTCCCTGTGATAGAAGTGGAAGTGCATGCCGGGTACCGTGAGAATACCAAAGGCGTGATCATTGCACTGGAATCGGCACTGGCCGCAGGAATTCTCAGCGAGGAAGAGTTCGAACGGCAGAAGGTACTCCTGAATGAGGCCACTGAAGTAGAGAAACGCCACGGTGCAGCCAGTAAGGAATACCTGGAACCCAGCCGCGGCGATACTAAATACACAGTGGCAAAGCGCATCATACAATTATTAAAGGAAGGCAAGAAGTGCATCAACATCCTGAATGCCAAAAAGGAGACCGGGTATATGTTCGCAGATATCAATGCGGCAGTGAACCAGGTGGCAAAGGACCTGGGCTCTGATTCAGTGATAGTCAATATGGCCAACCTGGATGAGAACCTGGGACTGGACAGGGTCAGGGCCCATGCCCGCAACATTGCCCGCGACTTAAAAGGCATGGGTGTGGAAGTACATGAGATCATTGGCGGGCTGGACGAATATCCGGTAACCGGGGAAACCGTCAGCAAGCTGATCGCGGAAAAATACCCTGGATTTGATTTTGCCGTGATAACGGGCGTGCCCCATGCCATACCCATGGATAACCTGGAAGGGATGGAGGTCATCTCTGTGACCAACGGGCCCAGGCAGGTACTGCCTCTCAAGGAAATGGGGCATGACCATGTAATGGTAGAGATCGACCTGCACCCCAAGACCCTGGGTGTCAGCAATATCGTTGAGTCCGAGTTCGGGGCTACCCTGCGTGAACTGGCACGGGAGGAAATGCAGTGAAACAGATTGCCATTTACGGTAAAGGCGGTATAGGGAAGAGCAGTACAGCGTCCAATGTGGCTGCGGCGTGTGCAGATGAGGGATATAGTGTCACCATCATAGGCTGCGACCCGAAGAGCGACTCATCCATCACACTGCTCGGAGGACATCGCATCCCTACGGTCATGGAACTGATGCAGCAGCGTGTTGAGATCACTGAAAAGGATGTGGTATTTGAGGGGTATAAAGGTATCAGGTGTGTGGAAGTGGGCGGTCCGGAGCCAGGTATCGGCTGTGCAGGCAGGGGCATAATCGTGGCTATCAAGATGCTGCAGAAGATTTCCACTGTCATGCAGGACTGTGACCTGATCATCTATGACGTGCCCGGGGATATCGTGTGCGGCGGGTTTGCGGCACCCATCCGCAAGGGGCTGGTAAATGACACATATGTGCTTACTTCTGGCGAATACATGCCACTGTATGCGGCCAATAATATCTGCAAGGGCTTTGCAAGGCTGGGCAACCAATTGAACGGTGTGATCTGCAACAGCCGCAATGCAGAGAACGAGGAGGCTATTGTGAGTGCCTTTGCCAGGGAACTGGGCAGTGAACTACTGGCCTTTATCCCGAAGGACCCTCTCGTCCAGACCTGTGAGCGGGCAGGGTTCTCTGTTATCGAAAAAGAGCCTGATAGTGAGATTGCGAAAGTATACCGCAAACTTGCCCGCACCATCGTTGAGCGCGACTCGGCCTGTGACCCAAAACCGCTGACAGATGCCAGGCTGCGGGAGTTGACTGGTTAATGTTCATGCATGAAAAACCTATCATCTGCAGTAACCGGTATACTCCGCAAAAATTGTAACCGGACCCCTGCAGCTTTTCTTTCACAACCCGACCCTTACGCCCCATTCAGCGTGAACTCCTCCACCCACTCGAATCCGAACTCATCCATATAATCGCAGCACGCCTGCTCGAACTCCCTGCGCCTCTGCCTGAGCTTAGTGTGCCTGTCATCCCCTGGTTTATTCTCATCTGGCATAATAGATGTTTTATCCCGGCCAGTAGATAAGATTTATGAGACTTTTTATTATTTTCGGGAACTATTTAAAAAACCGCAGAGAGCGCAGAGGCACGCAGAGAAAAACAACACATCTCTGCGGTGAAGGCTGATAAATGCAGTTAGAATGCCGCAAATCTGCGTTCATTTCCGTTCATCTGCGGTTCGAATTTTCATAAGTTCAGCGGGAGACTACAAATATAATACGACCGTGGTCGACATAAACAACAGGACTGAAGCCATGCCCACCAGCTTATTAGCCCGTGAAATATCTGTGGCTAACGGCAGACCGGAATTCTCACCAAGTACATAATGCCCCTGTTTTTCCAGCCGTACTCCCAGTGCCCCCGCAGCCGAGGCCATGGGCCAGCCAGAGTTTGGTGAGGGTGTCTGCCCCCGGTCCTTCAGGCATGTTCTGATGGCATTTACCGGGCTTCCTGTGAACACCGCACCTGCAACAATAAATATCAGGGACAACCTGGCAGGTATCCAGTTAAGGATGTCGTCAAAACGGGCAGATGCCCATCCCAGTTCAACAAATTCCCTGTTCCTGTATCCCACCATGGAATCCAGGGTGTTCACAGCCTTATACGCAAGAGCCCCTGGCAGACCAAGGATGAGATAAAAAAACAGCGGTGACAGGATCGTGTCCACAAAATTCTCAGAGACCGACTCGATCACTGCTGATGCCATGTGTGTTTCATCCATACCTGCCGTGTCCCTGCTAACCAGTGCCTTCAGGTCATCCCGTGCCACGTCCGGATGACCAGATACCAGTCCGGCCATAATCCCGTTCCCGGAAGTCAGCAGCATCCGAAACGAGAAAGTGGATTTCAGGAAATAGGCCATTACCAGTAATGTAATAGTTTTAGGTAGAATGAATTGTGTACTCACAACCAGCAGACCGGCCAGAAAGGATGTACCTGTCATAGCCGCAACCATGAACATCCCGAAAAATCTCTTATCCTTAAACTTAGAGGCCAGACCCTGGAGGGATCTGATACCCTTTCCCATCCAGACCACAGGATGAAGAATGCCGGGCGGTTCACCGAACAGGATATCCATGGCAATAGCCAGCACCAGTACCTCGATACTGTAGGTAAAGATAGCATCCGGCATATTCATAACATGGGTTCCATTACTTTTTTCCAGATGTCTTTGATATCTTCAGGCTTACCCTCGCAGGCCATCAATGCTTCGAGGATGGGATTGGCAACATCAGGGCGGTGTACCAGGTCGCACCCTGCACAGCTCCACACCTGCCCGCCCGTTGACCTGTCTACCATATGACCTCCGGTCCTTTCGTCATTACAGGGGTAGAAAGGACAGAAACAGAATGTACAGTCCTGGCCCTCAAAATGGCAGGGGTAGTATTCACAGTTGGTCCTGCTGGCGATCTTACCCTGGTGCAGGGCCTCATCGATCTTCCTCTCTGCCAGTTCCCTGCCCCACTGGGTGACCGATTCGGCCAGTGCATCTATCAGTTTTTGGTTGTCCTCCCTTGTCCTGACCGCCACCCTGATATAGTCCCTGCCAACCCGCCTGAATGATGCACAGTCACGTATAAGAATTCCAAGACTGCGCATGCGCAGGTCGATCTCCCTGGAATCCATGCTGAAATCCCGTATCCTGACCATGATGAAATTGGTATCGGTGGGCAGCGGGTCAAAACCCCTTACAAGGGATAGATTGTTCATCAACCAATCCCGCTCAGTACGGATCAACTCCCTTGAACGTTCAAGGTATGAAGGGTCAGCAGCATGTTTTTCCAGCAACCAGATGCCCAGGGCATCGGATATTGTACCCAAATTCCAGGGTATCCTGACATTTTCCATCCGGTTTGCCACATCGGGATGTACAATACCGTACCCGATCCTGACCCCGGGAATGGCAAATACCTTGGTTAGGGAACGCATAATTATAATAAAGGGGTTCTCGTTAACCTTCGCAGCCATGCTGTGCTTAGGGTCGGAGAGTTCGATGAATGCTTCATCGATTATCAGGAATGTTTCATTTTCCTGGCACTCCAGGGCCAGTTTTTCCAGATCCGGCTTTGGGATAAGTGTGCCGGTCGGGTTGTTCGGATTGCAGATGAACACAGCTTTTGACGCAGCAAGCATCTCATCTGTAATTGACCCGATATTACGGTACACGTTCCTGTACTCAATGAGTTTTGGTACTGCACCCATAAGTTTGATGTTAAGCTCATATTCACCAAAGGTAGGTTGGGGCAGTATTACAGTATCACCCACGTCCAGTATGGTCTCGGCTATTAATCTTACCAGTTCAGAGGAGCCGTTGGCAGGAATAATATTTTCAGGGTCCACGCCTGCAAATACGGCAGCTGCCCTCTTAAAATCCAGATAACGATTGTCAGGATACCACTCAATATCATTAATTGCATGTATTGCAATTTTTTCGATTGCCTCTATATCAGGTGGACCTAAAGGGTTGAAGTTGGCACTGAAATCCAGTAATTCAGTCATGTTTTGCCTGGCATTTTCAGCAAACCGGCCGCCATGAGTACATTTTTGGATTTCAGCTACGGTTTTTCTAAAGGATCGATCAACTTGCCTCACAATTCCGAAAATGGGGTGCTTTACTCATAACTATTTCGCATTCAATGTCATGATACATACTCAATTTTATTTCTGGTGCACGAAATAGATTTATATTGAAGGAGATCATATAGTCGTTATAGGGGATTAAATTAAAGGGAGTAGATATTAGTGAAAATTCGAGTTGTAAGTTCAAAGGACGAAATTAGCACATTGGATTCAGATGAAGAGATAGTACACCTGGCTTTCAGGCCTTCCAACAAGGACATTTTTGCCCTGGTCAATAGATGTCCCGGGCTAAAGGCACTTCACATTCCAGGTTCCTATAAAAAGACAGTTTCCAAGTCTATTGGAATGTTTTTGGAAATGCAACAAATCCAGCTTATGGAAGGCGATGTATGGGGACACCGCAAGGATATTAACGAATACTATGAGATCAAGGCGAGTATCATGGATCGGATCAGCGAGCTGAAGAAGGAAGGAGTTTCTGAAAAAGACATACACAATAAAATGACTATAGAGACTCGACTAAGTCCTGATCTTATCAGCTTTCTCATTAACAATTGATCTGATAGTATCTATCTGATAATATACGTCTGGTAAATAATAGCGGACTCGCCGCGATTCGAACACGGGTCTGCGGGTATCTACACCGGCCGCCAGTTTTGACGGTACGGTTCCGAAGCCCGCTAGGATATCCTGGCTACCCTACGAGTCCACAACGTGTTTTGATAAAAATACAACGTGTTTTGATAAAAACACCATAGAGGATTGCAAATCCACATAAGCGAGTGAATTATATAAAAAGTTATTCACAACAGCCATATCCAAGTTTTTAAGTGTCATCTGTATAAATAACAATCCATGCAACCTGCCGGAAATATCCATGATCCCCTGCACGGGCATATTCCCATAAGCCACCTGGAGTCTCTTCTTATCGGGACCCGTGAGATGCAGCGTCTGCGGCGTATCCAGCAATTGGGGCTTGCAGATATTGCATTTCCAGGTGCCAACCACACCAGGTATGAGCACAGCATAGGTGCTATGTATGTGGCAAACCTTATCGCACGGACCCTGGGACTGGATGAAACCGAAGTGCAGAAGGTAAGGGTGGCTGCATTGCTGCACGATGTAGGGCATTCCGCGTTCTCCCATTCTGTGGAGGCAGTACTGGCAAGGAACCCGGATTATATGCCTGTGATAAACGGGATACGATTTTCCAGCCATGAGACATTCACGGCCCACATTATTACAAACAATTTCCCAATGTATGACAGCATAGCAGGTGAGGTGATATCCCAATTCGGGGTCGATGCCAACCTTTTCTTCAAAGAGATCTCTGCAATGGCTACAGGGGATGTTGAGAATTCAGGAAAACCCTATCTATCCCAGATAGTGTCTGGTGATATCGATGCCGACAGGATCGATTTTCTCATGCGTGATTCATACCATACAGGCGTGTCCCTGGGACTGATCGATGTGGAACAGATCGTCGGCAGCCTGACTATGGATCAGAATCGCATTGTGCTGGGTGGTACTGATAGTTATGGGGAGGATATGGCCATCGCGGCAGCAGAATCAATGCTTATTGCCCGTTCACACCACTATTCTGCCATTATCCATAATCCGGTAACCCAGAGCGTTCGTGCAATGCTGCTCAGGGCCCTGGAAGATACCCTTGATACGATGGAGGATCGCACTGCCATTGTACTGAGTCTCTCTGAGTTCTTTACGATCTTCAATGACGGCGACCTGCTGGATTTTATCAGGCAGCAAGGTCCCCCTTCTGCAAGGGATATGCTCCAGCGCATCAGGGAAGGGAGGATATGTAATACTGCGGTACGGTTCAACCAGAAAACACTAAAACCCAGTATAAGGATGGCGCTGTCCACTATTGCACGTTACGGTGCTGCCAAGAAGATGTTCGAGCGGGAATTGGCTAAGCGCTTTTCCAGGCACTATGACATACCTGTGCTGATTGACCTGTCCGTAGCAAAAGGTGTACCAAAGGGCACCCGTATCCTGAGGGGTGGGGAAGAACACTTCCTGTACGACGAATCGGCCCTTGCCAATGGCCTGGTAAGGTCCATATCCCGCCAGATATCCCTGTGTGTGTTCTCAGGAATTAAACCAGGGGAACTGGAAGTTATATCCGGTGACATACTGGCCACGATCGAGGATCTGTCCCCTGACCTTTTACGTTTTATCAGGAACGATATATACCTGAACATCGAAGGCGTTATGCTGCTGTTCTACTGCCTGCATAACATGTTCTCGAAGGAAGATGGTACGCGATTGTTGATCCCGCGCATCAGGAACATCACCTGCCTGTACCAGTTGGTCAGGCACCTGGGACAGCAGGAACGTCTGGGTAACCTGCTGGATTACCGCTTCCATGAAAGGTACGGTTTCCCGTATTCGGACAGCTTGTTCGAGGATATCCAGAAATTGACAGCCATGGGCCTGGTGGACGAGGACCTGCGTTATTATGATATGAATGGTCACTGGTCCCAGAGATATGAATATGTACTGAGCAGTGAGGGTGTTGAGTACGGGAAGAGTATCGCACGGTATTATCCCAAAGATATGAAACAAATAAGCGATTACCTGGACCGGCACAAACACGAGATACCCAGGGATATGGTGTACATAGACTCGGGGAGGTACAACCGATAATGTGGAAAATGGAAGGTGTGGAGGGGGCTTGAACCCCCTCACCGGAATTTTTTTTTTACTTTTAAGCGAAATGAGCAATAATTAGCCAGAGGTGGCGATTTTTCAATAATGGCAAAGCATAGTAACACTTGAATTCAGCTTAATAACACGGGTAAATTTAGTCATAAGCCCGGGATTAGCGCTGCAGTCAGGCAGAGGAAAGCCAGCTCCACACCGCAGCCTTGCCAGCGCCTGCCTGGCCGTCTTTGATATCCCTTTGGCTAGTTGTAATAAGTCCTTGGGGTTCTGCTGGCTGTTTATCACTATCCTCCAATAAATGTTTGAACACTCTTTATATACTATCAATGTACAAACCTTAGTCAAATGGAATTATTGGAAACCGCCACTCAGCTTATTAACTCATCTCAAATACCGGAAGTTTATGGATTAAGTGACAATTTTTTTTTAATTCTATTGGTCGGTTCACTTGTTGTTGGCTATACATGCTTAACTTTTTATTATAAGGTTTATCACAATAATAATAGGTGGACTGAATTAGATTATTTTGAAAAAACAATCATTAGTTTGGTTGTAGGTTTTTTGAGTGTTATTGCATCATCATACTTTGTTATTATTTATAAGTTAATATTAGTCAATAATGAATATTCAAATATTTTATTTAAACAATTATTGTATGTGTCGCCCTTTTTGTACTTTTATACCTTTTCATATTTATCTAAAAGATCGAATTACAAAGAATTGGATTTTATTAAGACTTACGTTTTACGTACTCTCATATTGATTTTCAGCTTAAATTTTGTTTTAATTTTAATTGTTTTCTATATAATTAAAGCCTGGAGCGGCATTTTATTGATAATTCTGTTGATTCTAATTTTGCTTTTACTTTATAAAAAAGAATATTTACTTCAACAGTATGCTAATTTTAAAAACCGTAATTGAGCAAACATATAATTTTATATTTCTGGATTGATAGTTCGTAATTAAGATACCGCTATATATTGCTCTAGTGTTATCTGCCTGAAGTCCACCAGGCTTAGCTGGTATGTGCTGTAGGTAGGAAGTGCGCCGTGGTGATTATGTCTCGGTCGTAACACCCTTATCTGGATTAAATATAAGTCCCATAAATACATGTAGATTCGATATTGTGGAAACTCTAATATCGAATCTGGTATATGCCAGATCCATGTTGACAGCATTTGGTATTGTATGGGTCGTTTTCCTTGTCTATATATTCATGCTCTTACAGACACGAAAACAGCTCAACAGGCAGATGGAATTATTAGGACATCTTAAGGATTAGATATTCGGAAAAAAATACCATGAGGAAAAAAGATAAGGTTACAATCTCTGTTGTAGCGATCATATTAATAGCCATCATCGGAATGTGGGGGCTGGACTTTTCATCAGAATACCTCACAGTGACTGAAGTTACCCAGAACGTCACAGCTTATATTGACCAGCCCGTATATATCACAGGTAATGTGAAGCAGGGTACGTTAAATATCGGTGCAGAAGAAACTGGTTTCATATTGACAGATGGTAATGCAGATCTCGAGGTATTATACCGCGGTGACCGCCCTGACGGACTGGGCGACGGTGAGAAAGTATCTGTAAGAGGTATTCTGGTATCAGAGAATAAAGTAGAGGCTAATTTCCTTGTAATGGGATGTCCTTCAAAATATGGGGTATAACTTCATATTCACTCCGGCTCTAAAAGGATGTTGGGAATAAATGAGAGTATATGATAAATCATACATTAAATTAAACGCCAATACCGAGAACGGTAAAGTACAATTGGTGCCGGAAGGCACACTTTCGCCTGTGGCAAAACCAATCGTCAACCGTATTAACAAACTATTCCTCGAAGAAAAACCCATTTCTGTTGACGACAAGAAGATCATCTTTTCATCCTGGGCACCCCCGATACCCAGTACTGCCTTTGACCGCCTGATCTCTGCCCAGATTGCTTCAGTATTGAAAAAAAGGGTACCTGACCAGTCATCTATCGGCATCACCATGCGCTGTCCAAACAAGTGCATCCACTGCGGCGCCGCCGATATCATTGCAGACCCCGAACTCTCATTGGATGAGGTCAACAGAGTGGTCGATGAATCCATTGAACTGGGCTCATATCTCATATCCTTTGACGGCGGCGAGCCCATGCTCAGGCATGACCTTGCCGACATGGTCAGGCATGTGGATAAGTCCAGGGCCATTGCCACCTCATTCTCGTCCGGGTACGGGCTAACCCCTGAGAAGGCTAAAGAACTAAAAGCTGCGGGACTGTATGCCGTAAGGATCAGTATTGACAGCCCCCGTCAGGAGGAACACGAAAGAGTGAGGGGGCGGGTCGGCTCATATGATGATGCAATGAAAGGTATTGATAATGCCCTTGCGGCCGGTATCCTTACTGATATGTTCGTGGTGGTCTCGCCTGATAACATTGACGAGCTTGAGGATTTCTATACTCTTGCAGAGAATAAGGGTATGCACGAGATGTCACTCTATGAGATCATTGCAGTGGGGCGATGGCTGGACCATGAGGACGAGACCATCGGTCCAAATGATGTGGACAGGCTGGGACGGTTCCAGAAAGATAAGAACAAGTTCAGGGACGGACCCCGTATTACTGCATTTCCCTTCTTCATGGGCCCTGACATGTTCGGCTGTTTTGCCGGGCGAAGGTGGGTACATATCACATCGGGAGGCGACGTGCTGCCCTGTGCTTATACGCCGCTGAAGTTTGGGAATATCAGGGATGAACCGCTGAAAGATATCTGGAAGCGTATGGGTAAAACCTACAGGAAAACCCCACCATCATGCCTGATGCGTGACAAGGAATTCAGGAACAGGTATATTCATTCAATACCTGAAGGCACTCCGATGCCATTTGATATGGTTGATAAGTGAAACGTGAGACTTTTTATTATTTACTGGGACTATTCAAAAAACCGCAGAGAGCGCAGAGGCACGCAGAGAAAAACAACACATCTCTGCGCCTCTCTGCGTCCTCTGCGGTGAATCTTTTTTGCAACGATCCATTTATGCAGAATAAATTAAAAAGTCACTGAAACGTGGAAGATATTTATTTCTGATATAAGGCAGGAAGGCAGGTGGAATTGTGCAGTAGCAGACAGCTATCCAGTTGAGAAATAATTACCCTGACCTGTTATGAATTGATGATCTCATCAAAAGCAGACACCACCGTTCCCAGGTCATCCCTGGATACTCCGAAGGTGCTGAGCTTGAAGAACTTTGTCAACCCGGCCTTGATACCGTGTATCTTGCGAGCCTTTAATTCCTTATAAAGGAAATACCGCCCGCCTTTTGCGGTCTGTGACATCTCGTACAGCACAGGCGCCTCAAAGAACATCAGGTCGTGGTTGTGGGGCTTATCACCCATCTGTACCAGTCCCAGGCCTTCCAGTTGTGACGAGAACCACCTGGCCTTTTCCACTTCCTCATCCCAGTGCCTGGTACGCTCCACCACTTTAGGGAAGGATGCGATCATTGTCATGATAGTAGCACCCCTGGCAGTACATCCCAGCAGTTCGATCTCCTTGAGCTTATTTGTAGGTGATTTCTCAAATACTATATCTGAATATTCTTTTGATACCCCGAGCACGCCTATCGGACCGGATGCTGCCATGGATTTATGCCCGCTACCAACTATGAAATCAACATCCAGTTCTTTTGCATTTACAGGCATCCTGCCTACTGAATATGCGCCGTTTAAGATCAGGGGCACATCGTACTGGTGGCATACGGCTGCTATTCTTTTGGCATCGGGCAGGTTGCCGTAGTTGCCGTCAGGATATGTGACCAGCGCCAGTGCAGGAGATTTTCCAGATTCCCTGATAACTTCTTCAATGGCACCTGCATATCCATCAGCCTCCATACGGTAATCAGGAGAACCGGAATTGGGTACGGCCTTGATATTGAGCCGGGCACGCTGTGCGGCTACGTATGAGGAATAATGTGCGCTCTGGTCAAGGACTATCCAGTCCCCATCCCTTGTCATGGAGTGCATAATTGCGAACTTGGACTCCCTGGCACCATTGGTCACCCTGGCCTCGTCAATACCCAGGAACCCAGGTAAGGCCTTATGTATAAAATCATGGATGGGCGGTGTCTTGATCTGGTCCAGGGCGCCGGGACAGAAATCACATATCGAATATCCGTCGCCCCACTCCATCAGTGCCGCCCTGGCCTCGTCGGTCAGTATCCCGCCTCGCTGTAGTGGGTCGATATTTATAGTTCCACATGTGGAACGTTTGATGTTTCCGAATTTCTGGAGATATTGGTCAATGTTATCCATATTTTACCACAGACATGTTGTTACTTTTAAAATTTGTTGTTTTGCGTTTTTGAGTCATAGAATGTCTATGTCAAAGTCCATACTTTTTTATTTCGAACAATATATAAATTTTGAATATTTAATGTTTTGCATATTCCGTTAATGACATTAAATGACCTGAAGTTTTGGCTATGTGTAATTAATATAGAATGTTTTTAGAAGTGTGGTTGGTTATCAAACCCTGCCCTTGCCTTTACCTCTTTCACTCTCCCGGACCCCCAGGAATTGGCTTTAAAATAATTAGTTGGTGCGAACATGGCCCTTGATTTCAACTGCACCACAATAAAATCATCACATTCCCATTTACGAAGGTATATTCCATTCTTTACAATATTTTCTTAGTCTCTTCAGAATTCCCTCACTCCTAGCCCTTTTTTCCAAATACTCAAAATCTAATCGCTCTCGATAAATTCTAATCATAAACTGTGCTTGGTCACAATCTGTTTGGGATTCCCAATGAACACATGCATTAAGACGGTCAATGATTAAATCTTCAAATCCAATTACATAGACATTTAAGTTTCCAATTCTTATTACCGTTACTTTATCTTTATCTCCAGCCAGACGACTGTCTGGAATCTCTACAGAAAGACCAATTTGTTCATTTATCCAATTCTTTCCACTTGGTTTGAAGTTGAATAAATTTTCCAATATTTCACCAATTATTTTTCTATTGCTTACAAGATCTATATCATAACTTTGATAAATTCCTTCGGTATAGAAATCCACAGCCGAACCGCCCACAACAATGGGTTTTTCACCTTTTTTTTCAGCTTCTTGCGTCAACAGTCCCATAAAATATATTTTTCTATCAACCAAATTCTCGATAGATGATATTTTTTCTAATTCTGTAATTATATTCTTCTCTCCATTTCTCTATTTCCAATCCATATAGTCTTTCCAATAGCTATATTGTTTTCAATTTTTGATTTCATTAGATCGTAAAATCCATCAGTTTCGTCTTTATTTCTTGGTTTACGCCTGACGTTTTTGCCAGCTATCGGACTTATAAAAATACCGTCTTTGGTAGGGGTTATTTCCACAGTCTTGGGGTAACCTAGTTCTTGTAAAACGTATTTTGGAATTATGATTCCTTGACTGTTTCCTATTTTTCTGATATTTATTATCATTGTTATAACAATGTTATAACATTTGTGACATATAAGATTTGCTATAGTTAAAAATCCTGGAAATTTGGCTATGTGCAATTAATATGGAATAAAACAGGGAGTGTAGGAATTTTCATAAAATTAGAACAATGTATTAATAATGGGTGCTATATCTAAATTGCAGGTGAAAAAAATGGCAAAAAAACCAGCCGGAATGCGAGGAGTCAATCCCAGGGCCATGAACCAGATGATGAAACAGATGGGGATCGACACAAAAGAGATCGAAAATGTGGAACAGGTAATTATACGGACTCCAGACACTGATATCATCTTTGATGATGCCAGCGTGACAAAAGTGGCAGCTCCGGGTATGCTTACATACCAGATTGTAGGCAATCCAAGAGAAGTTCCACGTGAAACCCCAATTCCGGATGATGATGTGGCACTGGTGGCGGAGCAGACCGGAAAGACCCCTGATGAAGCGAAGGCAGCCCTGGAAAGCTCAGGCGGAGACCTGGCCGAAGCCATAATAAAACTCAGCCAGTAAACACTTTTTTCCAGCCTGTTACCTGAAAGGTTATTTATAATATTACTTAATCTATATTGCAAATAGATAATATAGTATATATATTCTGGTGATTAGATTGCGCAAAAAGCTGACAGTGATACCGGAAAGATGTTCCGGCTGCAGGGTGTGTGAACTTGTATGTGCCATATCCCATGCCGGTGTTAACAATCCAAAAAAGGCTAACATAAGAGTCATTTCACTTTATCCACATCCCGTTATCAAGATGCCCATAGTATGTGAGCAGTGCAAGAAGCCAAAATGCAGGGATGCATGCCCCACCGATGCCATTGTGGTCACAGATGGTGTGGTAACCATACTGGAGGATAGATGTATCTCCTGCCATGCCTGTGTAAGTGCATGTCATATCGGTGCCATATTCGTGCATGAAGATATCGACACACCATTCAAATGCGACATGTGCGGCGGCAATCCCAAATGCGTAGCAGCATGTCCCAAAAAAGCCATCCTGTATGTCCCCGAGCATACCCTGGGCCAGGCACACCGCTTAGCATCAGCACTACAGTATGCCAACATGCAGGAAGTAGAATACTACGAGCATGGTGAAAAGAAAAAACTGAGATACGCCGAGATAGAGACCGGTGGTACAAGAGGTGATTCCAGGTGAGCATTAATGGCGGATATTTCATGAAGGTCCTGCATGTTGACCTGAGTGAGTGCAAAACCCATGTAGAAGAAGTAGACGAGGAGTTTGCCTTAAAATACATAGGGGGAAGAGGTTGGGGTGCCAGGCTGGTATGGGAGCACATGAAAAAGGATACTGACCCCTTAAGCCCCGAAAATATCATAGTAATAGCTCCCGGCCCCTTATCAGGATTATACCTGCCATCAGCCGGAAAAACATCCATTTGTTCCATCAGTCCGACCACAGGCATATACGGGGACAGTAATATAGGCGGCATGTTCGGAGTGGAACTTCGCCAGGCAGGATTTGATGCAATGGTTATCAAGGGCAAGGCACCCGAGCTATCCTACCTCTGGATAGATGATGATGATATCCAGCTAAAGAGTGCTGAAAAGTATGCAGGTATGGGCAGCATAGAGACCGAACACCAGTTACGTGAGGATATTGGGGACGAGACCGTGAAGGTGGCATCGATCGGTCCTGCCGGTGAGAAAATGGTCAAAATGGCGTGTATCACCGCAGACTGGGGGCGCAATGCCGGACGTACTGGCATGGGTGCCATCCTGGGTTCAAAGAACCTGAAAGCCATTGCCATAAGGGGCACCAGGGACCTGCCTGTTGCAGACCTGAAACGCCTCACCGGAATTAGCGACAAAGCATTCAAGAAACTTTCCCAGCACAACCTGTTCGAGTTCTGGCAGCGCCAGGGCCTGATGAGTGTCATCGATTATGCCAATACAGCAGGCATCATACCCACACACAACTTCAAGGATACCCATTTCGAGGAGGCCGATAAGATAAACGGCGATGTCATGGAACTGGAATACAAGATCGGTGATACTGCCTGTTTTGGCTGTCCTATGGCATGCGGTAATGTGAACCTGGTCAAGGACGGAAAATATGCGGGGACGGTCATCGAGGGCCCTGAATACGAGACTGCTGCCATGTTCGGCTCCAATGTGGGTGTGAGCGATTTTAGTGCCATACTCAGGGCCAACTACCTGTGCGACGAGTACGGTATAGATACCATTACAGCAGGCAGCCTCATCAGTGTCATGATAGAGGCCTATGAGAAAGACCTGGTCACACTGGAAGACCTGGACGGCATGGCATTGAACTGGGGCGATGATGAAAGTGTTATGGAAATGATACGCAAGATAGCCTTTAGGGAAGGTGTTGGTGATACACTGGCAGAGGGTGTATATGGCGTAATAGAACGCTGGCCTCAACTGGCACCCATTATAAACCATGTGAAGGGACTGGACCAGTCTGCATACGATGCCAGGGTTGCCATTACCATGGCACTGGGATATGCTACCTCAGATATTGGGGCACACCATGCAAGGGCCTGGCCTGTTGCCAAGGAACTGGAGATGGGATGCAACTGGGACCTTAACGAAAAGGCAGACCTTGTCATATATCACCAGACCGTACGTCCCTTGTTCGATATGCTGGGTGTGTGCAGGCTGCCCTGGATAGAACTGGGATTTGATGAGAATACCTACGCCGAGTTCTTTAGTGCGGCTGTCGGCATTGAGTACACACTGGAAGAACTGCTTAAACTAAGTAATGACGTGTACAACCTGACCCGTGCTATCAATATCAGGCTGGGACTGACCAGGGATGATGACAGGCCGCCTGAGCGGGTGTTCAATGACCCTATCAAGACCGGTCCCCATGCGGGAAAGGTGTTGAACAGGGACGAGTTCACAGAGATACTGGATATATATTACCAGCGCAGGGGTTGGGATATTGATGGCATACCCACAGATGAGACGCTGAAAGCCAGCGGTCTTGAGGATGCTATAGAGTATATGGAGCCTAAGCGAAAGGCAGAGTAAACTTAGAAGTGATTCAGATGAAAAACTTGACCATAGGATTTATTGGAACAGGTAAGATGGGGGAGGCACTTATCAGGGGCATGATAAATGCCGGCCTGATAAAACCTGAAAGGATATGTGCCAGTGATATTGATGAGCAGAAGCTGAATACAATGGCAGAGGAACTGGGAATTGTTGTTTCCTGCGATAACCTGCATACACTGGAGAAGGCGGATGTGGTCGTACTTGCAGTGAAACCCCAAATAATCAGGTATGTGCTGCAGGGTATTAAGGAATCAATTATAAAGGAGCATCTGTTCATCTCTATTGCAGCGGGTGTGAATATCGACAGCCTGGCTGATGAACTGCCTGGAGGGACCCGGATAGTAAGGGTCATGCCTAACATCTGCGCCACAGTTGGTGAGGCTGCTTCTGCTATATGTCCGGGAGATGCAGCTACCGAAGCCGATGTGGAAACCACCCGCAAGATTCTGGGTGCTGTGGGCCGGACTGTTGTGGTGGACGAGCACTTGATGGATGCTGTTACCGGGCTATCCGGCAGCGGGCCTGCATTTATTTTCATGATTATAGAGGCACTGGCAGATGGCGGTGTGCACCAGGGACTGGACAGGGCTACGGCCCAGACACTTGCGGCCCAGACTGTGCTGGGTGCAGCCAGGATGATACTGGAGTCGGGCCAGCATCCCGGTGAATTGAAGGATATGGTGACATCGCCTGGCGGTACTACAATTTGGGGTATTGAGGCGCTTGAGAAAAGGAAGGTAAGGGGTGCTGTTATGAGTGCGGTGATAGCTGCATCCGAACGGTCCAGGGAACTTGGCAAATAGGAGACTTTTTAATTTATTCTGGCAATAGGTCATGGCAAAAAGATTAACCGCAGAGGACGCGGAGGACCGCAGAGGGTTGTTAATTTTCTCTGCGTCCCTCTGCGTACTCGGCGGTTATCCGGATCGTCTGGAAAATAATAAAAAGTCGCAAATAAGGAGGATAAATGGATAATGATGCTTTCGGTCTGATCCTGCAGCAAAAGCCTGCAAGGGTACTGCTTGCTGTAAGCAGGGAGGGTGGAACCTACGCATCTGTTATTTCCAGGGAGATAGAGTCTACTTTTTCGCATACTACCAATATTTTGGGCAAGCTGGAAGAGCAGGGAATCGTTATGTTCGAAACAGACGGCAGCGATAATCGTGTGAAACGAGTGGAGCTAACCCAAAAAGGTGAGGCTACGGCGGCGCTGGTTGAGGAACTTTCTGCCGTACTGGATGGTAAAAAGACAGGGAAGAAGGGGACGGCAGGAAAGAAAACAAAGAAGGCTGCGTCCAGAAAACATGCCCTGGATTTCGGGGAAAAGCTTGAGATGATTAAGGCCAGGATCGAATTGATATCAGGGGAGGAACTTGAGGGTAAGGAGAGTATCTCGCAGGAGGATTATGTGCGTATCGGGCGGCGGCTGGGTCCGTACCGGCGGGAACTTCGCAAAATAATGGGGTCTGGTGGGAAGGGGGATGTAAAGAAGGCCAGGGGGCTTGATGGGGAGATTGAAAAGGTGTTCGGGGAGCGGGAGAGGTTGAGGGGTTAAATTCCCGACCTTGTGATATGTTCAACACGATTAAGATCGGTGTTGAACTTTAGATCTTATGCGAGATGTTTCTGCAAACATTTTTAGTTCACGGGTATACAGTGTTTCTTTTACTAAACTCCCAAATGACCGATAGGTTCCTCCCCCTGCCGTAACTCATATAACTCATCATTCTCACTCCTCACTTAAAATTTTATGTATTCATCCACCAGAGACTTCTCCATTTCCAACAATATTCATGTAGAATAATAAAAGTCGA
>Ga0255456_1050_pt1 | contig 18911 bp, 19 predicted proteins | sample ANMaggQLBNCT01C7_FD_182646 | JGI IMG/M metagenome (GOLD analysis project Ga0255456, IMG submission 182646) | Sediment cell enrichment communities from methane seep in Santa Monica Basin, California, United Staets - ANME aggregate JGI... | ecosystem: Environmental > Aquatic > Marine > Cold seeps >...
CATCAGTGGTCCCCACCACCAACAACACACTGCCGGCCCCGCCCTCGAAAGCAAAGTCCACCAGATCACCTTCCAGATAATATATATCCTGGTTCTTTGTGCTCTTTTACTCTCTTTGAAGTTCTCAAAACCCTGCTTTCTATATGTTTATATAAATGCTCTTACAACTCTAATTATAAACAAAAAAACAAAATTCAGAAAAAAAACTTGTTCAAGAACCACAAGGTGTAATAATGGATATTCTTGCCAAACTTGAAGCGAATGAGGCATTCATTAAAGTCCAATTCGGAGTTAAAAAAATTGGTATTTTCGGCTCCTTTGCCAGAGGCGATTCTGGAGAACAAAGTGATGTAGATGTACTTGTGGAATTCGAACCTGAAAAAAACACCTTTGATAATTTTATGGATCTGCTATTCTACCTTGAAGACCTGTTTGGAAAAAAGGTGGACCTGATCACAACAAGGGGATTGCACCAATATGTCCGCCCCTTCGTTGAGAGGGAGGTTGTCTGGTGTGAAGCATGATGATGTTCTTATCAAACACATACTGGATGAAATAGAATTCCTGAAGCAACACAGCCAGAATATTGATAAAGAGGACTTGATAGAAAATGAAGTGCTAAAAAGGGCCTTTGCCAGGAGCTTTGAAATTATTGGTGAGGCTTCAAAGAACCTGTCAGATACTCTAAAAGCAGAAAATCCGGAAATTGAGTGGAAAAAAATCGCAGGTATGAGAGATAAATTGATTCATGCTTATTTCGGGATTGACTGGAACATCGTCTGGGATGTTATAGTAAACAAGCTTCCTGAATTAGAAAATAGCATTAAGACATTAAAATGAGAAAGAATGTTTTTTTTTCTTCACATTTTCACCCTTTCCGTAAACAGATTAAACAACTTCCCCTTCAATTTCATAAGTCATCCAGTGCAAAAAGTAAAATATCCTCATCCTCTGCAGCATCGCGTAAACGTTTTGAAAAACCACTTTTTGAGAACAGGCAGTAATGCTCTGTACGTGCATTATGGTTCCATTTGATCAAACTCTTTTTGTCTTTGAGCTTTGTTAGAATATCCACATCCATTTTGCGATTGTTCCATTTACATTCCCCAATGAGAATATCTTTTGTATCATCGTTTAAAGCAACGATATCAATCTCATCACCTTTGCGGTTCCACCATGAACCTATGTTCTGGAACACAAATGGAAGTTTTTTTTCATCATTTAACCTGTGCAGAAACTCAACACAAATATTTTCAAAAACCGGCCCGATGTACTGATCAAGTTCAGATTCGATTTTTGAAAGTACATACTCTGGTCTACCACTTTCTATAAACCCACGGTTCTTATGAATGAAGCGAAACCAGAATTTAAAAAAATTGTCTTTGATAAAATACCTGCCCTTTTTGGATTTGGATGGTTTTTCATTCACTGGAACCTTGCGCACCAGAATTTCATATTCATTGATGAGATCGGACATGTAAGGTCCAAGACTGGTATTTTTGATACCGGTACGGTTTGCTATGTCATTCAAAGTGCTTGCTCCGCTGGCAACTGCCTCCAAAATTGAAAAATATATCCTGTATTGAGTTCCGAATTCACTGATCAATATATTTGTCCCCTCATCAAGAAGGGGGGCACCAATATCCAGGAATTGTTCTGAGATGATGTTCAATAGCGTTCTGTCAGTTACATTCTCTAATAATTCGTAGTATTTTGGAACTCCACCGAAGATGGAATATATTTCAACAAATGTGCTGATTTCCAGATCCACCAGTATATCTTTGCAAACATCATACTGCAGGGGTTTTAGATTGAACAGTGCATCCGAGCGTCCGAATAGTGGTGTTTTATAGTCTTTGAATAGATGTTTCATCAGACCGGTGTAAGAACCAAGGAATAAAAATGAATATTTCCGTTCATCTTTATCTTTATATTTATCCCAATATTTCTGGATGATAGAAAAAACGCCGGTGTTGATTTTGTTGAAGTTCTGGAATTCATCAAAAATGAAAATTTCTTTATCGGATAGCGTAAACAAAAAACCAAAAAAATCATCGAGATCCGTAAAGTTTGGAACATAATCACGACGCTCCATCAATATAGTCCTGAAATCATCAAGGATCAACCGTTCTTCTTTTTCTGCTACAAAAAAGTAAAATGAGTCGTTCCCAAAAACATGCTGCACAAGCCGTGTTTTACCAACACGACGCCTGCCGTAGATCACAATCATTGTGCTCTTGTCAAGCGATGTCAATGTTCTGAGCTTCTTGATCTCATCTTTACGATCGTAAAATTTCATGTATGAGTATATAGTTCCGTAGTATTTAATAGTTATTGTTAATCACAATAATTGTTAATTGTAATAACTTGGTGATGATTGGAACTTGTACCGGTTTTTGCTGCAAATTCAGTAGAACCACCATATACCGTTTGTATATTTATAAAAACCGTGCCGCATATTCACGTCACGGTTTTCAAGTCAGGAGGATGAGTCCTGATGTCACATAGATGTAGATATTGATATACTATATTATTTAGATAATAAATGTTATTCAAAAGGATAAGATAGTTTTTAAAAATAAGGCAGGTAACTTCAATTTCATTCTTGTGGATCACATAATACCCACATTGGCCACGTAAGGAAGGGTAAGTGAATTTTGTCCCAGGGCCGTTTGTCAGCCATTGCTATTGGAAAACAAATAAACAAATACAGGTTTATCCGGTTATGGACTGGAAATAACTATTTGGTGCCATATGAATGGTCAGGAGGAAATAACTGCTCCTGATATGTCCCTATTAAGCGTTTCATTCCCTTTTCTTAAGCAGAATGGCAGTCACCGGCATTAATAACGCTACAATGGGTGTGGAAAGTCCGGGTATGAGGGCACCGTCTCCAAATTTAATATCTTCTGTACTTCTGGGTGAAGGTGTATCTATGGAGGTGGCTGTTGGCGCGGGTGTAGGTGTTGGCGTGGATGGGTGTGTCGCTTGTTTCTCCGTACCTGAGATTGATATCTGAGAAGCGGCAGACACTCCCCTCTGTGCCCCTGGACACTAAAGATAGTTTCATTGAGACAATTAAAGTACTGGCAGAGTCACGGTATTCGAATTTTTCCCCTGATTGGAGCAATTCCTCTTTCAGCATTTCGCCTTCATTCCATATGGATATAAATGCCTGTCTGCCTAAATAGTCCACTCCTTCCACCATAATGTAATATCCTCCACCGATATTCCATGAACTGCCGTCCCTTATATCCAAGGAGCCTATGTTCTGGTAGGCTAAGGCAGGGGAAATAGTGATCATGAAATATCCACTTCAAAAAACATGGTTTCTTGACCGGATTTACAGGATTTACAGGATGTTGACGTTGCGGTATATCCTGTCGATCCTGTAAATCCTGTCTAATAATTTTTAAATTACCCTTAGATTTGAAGTGGATACATCATTAATGTGAACAGAATAGAAATGGATTTTTTAATATTCATATCTTTCAATAATTAATTCAGTATTATTATTACGAATTACTATCAGGGTATATAAATAAAATTCCCATGTAAAATCGAAATATTTAAATTCCATGAATATAGAAATACGCTTCGTGAGCGGGTAAAATAGTTTTTTTAACTAACCCCCCACTCCCTACCCGCTCACACATTACTAATTAACTGCGGGGACATTTACAACTTTCTTTCACTGTTACACCATTAGAAAAGCAGGAAAAATATAAAACCAAATTAAAGCCTCGGGGGGGATTTGAACCCCCGACCTCGTCCTCTTTAGAGTCATGCGATTTACCGCAGGACATTACCAAGGACGCGCTACACCCCTAAGCCACCGAGGCACATGGTGTTTCTACTGAAATAACTGGCGGGCCCGGGGGGATTTGAACCCCCGACATCCGGGTTAGAAGCCCGGCGCTATATCCTGGCTAAGCCACGAGCCCACAGGCGTTTAACCATAAGACCAGTGGACTTCCAAATAGTACTTTATCCATAAAAACTCTTTGGTGTAAAACAGTATTTTGCCAGAATCACGGACCAGTTACCTTGCTTCAAGGTATGTAACCTCATCCGCTTCCACTATGAACGGTTTTCCCAAATCATTCTCTTCAACCTTCCTGACCCTTGCTATGCCTTTTAATTCAAGTTGAAGTCTCGTAGAGAATGTCTCACATTCCTCGAAAACATCTTCGGTTATCTGCATGATATGGTGTATGGCCACCTGCTTGCTTCTTATCCTGGCAATCATGCCTATTGTTCCAGCTCTGACATCATTATAGCTGGTTCGTGTCAGCAAGACCAAATCCCCCACATCAGAACCATGTACTGAATAAAAATTATGTGGGCTGCGAATCTCAAGAGTTCTTATGCGATTATCCTGCAATTCCTTTAGTACCTGGGATGATATTCCTGTAAGTGCAATATATTTCATTGATACACTCCCCCTATCAACCATACATTGGGAATTCACGCCTGGGTTGTTCGCCTTCCTCACTGGTCTTAACCTGTTCGGCAAGTTTCTGTAGTTCGATTTCTATCTGTTCAGCCTGTTCCATCAGGTTATCAGTGTCAATAGGAAGATCATAGATTATATTCAGTACTTTAATCACAGAAGCCGCAGCCCTTGGGTCTGGATTAGGGCTATTGGTCTCACCCAACAGGCTCATGGCAGGAACATCGCGCATGAAACATTCTGTCATCACACTACCAGAAATACCGCTTATGGTCCCCACCTGGAATATTTCAACATGATCCTTTATCCTGTTAAGTATATCATCATTGGTCGCTGCACCAAAGACCTTTTCCTCACTACTCATAGTGGCTATCCCGGCAATGGAAACAATTTCCTTTACATTTATCGATTGTGCCCAGTCCATGAGCACTTTACTGACCTCATAGGATATAGTGGGATGGATCGGGATATCAGAAATGACAGTAATAATATTATACTCTTTACTTTGATAGATCCGTACGGGCATATTTATGATGCCATTAAATAAAACCGCGATGGGCGGGAAGTATTTTGATTCCATACTTCCAATATATTCCATATCCAGTTCGTCTATTAAATGCTGGCTTGCAATATTCCCTACAAGTCCGATACCTGGAAAACCTTCTACTATAACCGGATTCTCGAGTGATAGTGGTTTAGTAATGATCTTGACATTATCCCCAAATTGTGACTGTTCATCACCTGGCATATTTTCACCTCAATTAATTATTGGACGGTATATTATAAACATAAATTTATAAATTGTATGTTTCCAAATTCCCTAAATATCAACAGTTGACAAAGATTACAAATAAGTAAACTATTGTAATATTTTATTTTTGTGGATTCATCCACATTTCAATAATGGTTTTTTTGTATTGAATACTTTTCGGAAGATGTTCGGTGCAGTTGTGCAGGTATACCAACCCGTCATTGTCACTAAAAAACTTAATGAAACTGTTAGAAATGTACCAATACCCTGGTTAGGAAATCGAAAACTTTAGGTCAGGTTTAAGTAAGAATGTAACTTAAATTATATCGTGAAAATGCCTGTGTTTAGCTAGTTACAACTGGCTAAATATTATTAATAAATGGGTGTGGTGTGTTTATGAAAGGTTTTACTGGAAAAATATTAAGAGTTGATCTCTCATCTTCAAACTATAAAAGCCAGGATCTTGATGAGAAGACCGCAAGAGAATTTCTTGGGGGACGAGGCCTGGGTGCCAAAATCCTCTATGATGAACAAAATGCCAGAACAGATCCGTTCTCACCGGAAAATATACTTGTATTTGCCACCGGTCCTTTAACCGGAACAAAGACACCGAGCAGTGGCAGACATTTTGTGATCTCGAAAAGCCATGCAACCGGTGGTATGACATTTTCAAGTTCAGGTGGAACATGGGCTGTTGAACTGAAAAAAGCCGGATTTGATGCGGTAGTGGTTAAAGGTAAAGCCAAAAAACCAACGTATCTCTGGATTGAAGATGGTGATGTGGAACTTAAAAGTGCAGAAGCGTTCTGGGGCAAATTCGTGAGCGAAACCGATGAAGGGATCAGGGACGAGACCCACAGTGATGCAAAAGTGCTCTGCATAGGACCGGCAGGAGAGAAAAAATCATTTATTGCCTCAGTGATGAATGAAAAGTACCGGGCTGCCGGGAGGACAGGACTGGGCGCAGTTATGGGGAGTAAAAATCTCAAAGCCATAGTAGTAAGAGGCGAAAAGAACGTAGAAGTGGCAAACAGCATCGGTGTTACCAGAGCTGTGGCTAAGGCTTTAAAAAAGATATCTGAGTCGGATGTTACAAAAGAAGAGGGCGGGCTCAATGCGTACGGGACTGCTGTTCTCACAAACGTTATGAACGCTTCCGGTATCTATCCTACAAAGAATTTCCAGACCGGGACATTTGAGGATGCTGAGGACATCTCGGGTGAAAGAATGGCCGAGACCTTACTTGAAGAAAAAACCGCCTGTTATGAATGCCCCATAGAGTGCGGCAGACGGGTGAAAGTGAAGAGTGGAAAATACGCTGGTGTTGAGGGCGAAAGTCTTGAGTATGAGAGTTCCTGGGCTTTTGGAGGACAGTGCGGTGTAAACGATCTTGGTGCTCTTGCCAAGGCTAACCATCTCTGCAACGAATACGGGCTTGATACCATCAGCACAGGCAGCACCATAGGGTTTGCAATGGAACTCATGGAGCGAGGGATCATCTCAAAGGATAAAGTCGGTCTGAATCTTACCTTTGGGAATGACGATGCAATGATTAAAATGATTGAGATGATGGGGGGACGGGAAGGGTTCGGTAATGTCCTGGGAGACGGAACCAAGGTAGCTGCAGAAAAGATAGGGAATGGTGCCGAGTACTATGCGATGCAGGTCAAAGGGCTTGAACTGCCCGCCTATGACCCGAGAGGTGTGTTCGGGCTTGGATTGAACTATGCCACTGCGAACAGGGGAGGTTGTCATGTGAGCGGATACACCATCGCAGCCGAAATCCTTGGTACACCGCTCAAGGCGGATCCATTTGACTCATCCGGGGAAAAGGTGGATTTAACCATACTTTTCCAGGATCTGACTGCCGCTGTGGATTCAAGCGGGAACTGCCTGTTCCTTACCTTGGCACTGGATGCAGATGATTATGTAGATATGACAAAATCTGTTGTAGGATGGGAAGACTACACTGTAGATGAATTGATGACCACAGGTGAGAGAATATTTGCCATAGAGAGGCTTTTTAATAAAAGAGAAGGATTTGGCAGAAAGGATGATACGCTGCCTGAGAGGTTGCTCAAAGAACCCATGCCAGAAGGCGCACCTAAAGGAAAAGTACATCCACTGGAAGAAATGCTGAACATGTACTACAGCAAGAGAGGGTACAACAGTGACGGGCATCCTGAAGAAAAGACGATTAAAAAGCTGGGTCTTACCTGATCCTGTAGAGATATGGTTAAAATAAAATTTTTCGCAAATCTCAGGCATATCACAAAAACCAAGGAGATCTTACTTGCCCAGGAAGGAACCGTGGGTGATATCCTCGAGATTTTGCTTGGCATAAATGACGAATTTAAAAAAGTCATCTTTAATGAGAATGGGGACATTTACATAAATATACTGCTGAACGGAAGGAATATAGAGTATCTCAACAACCTTGAAACCCAGGTAAGACATGAGGATACTCTCTACTTATTTCCTCCGGTTGCAGGAGGATAGAACTTGCCGGGCTATGAAGAGCTGGAGTCAAAGATAATCCAGACCAGCATGTGCACTGTATGCGGAACCTGCATATCTGCATGTCCCTTATATTACATTCAGATGGTCGAGGGTAAACCCAAACGCCCCAAAAAGAAGGCAGCCTGCAAGAACTGCAGTGTGTGCTTCGATTCATGTTATAGAACTTCGGGTGAAATCATCAGCGATGGCAGCATTGGACAGTACCTGCGGGTAGTCTCGGCGAAATACAATGGAAGCGGGACATACCAGGACGGCGGTATTGTGACTGCTGTCCTGAGATATGCGTATGATATGCAGCTTATTGACGGGGCAGTGCTGACCCGCGGGAGCAGGATGCCTATGCCGTTTGTGGCAACGTGTGCTGAGGACTTCAATGCATGTGCCATGACACGGTATGGCGTGTCTCCTGTGCTCATGAATATACGCACAGCCATAGTAGAACATGAACTTGATAAGCTAGCCGTGGTTGGGACTCCATGCCATATTCAATCTGTGAGCCATCTGCAGCAGGCAAACCCGGAACTCTCTTCTGCTATGGTTCTTTCCATAGGACTATTTTGCAGCGAGAATTTTGCACACAGCTATATAGCTGAGCTGATGGATTTTATTGGGCTAGAGGAAGAGGAAGTGGAGAAAGTGACGGTCTTAAATAGTAGACTCGTAATCCAGGCCAGAGATAGAAATACTTCAATTCCTGTATCTGATCTAAAGACCTGGGTTCCATATCACTGCCTGTTCTGCAAGGATTATACCAGTGAGCTGGCTGATATATCTGTTGGGAGTGAAGGCTCTCCCGAAGGATGGTCAACTGTTGTGATAAGAACAAAAAAGGGTGAAGAAATATTCTCCGAACTTGAAAGAACAGGGCAGGTGAGTACATCCAGTATTCCTGTCAACGAGCTTGAGCGTCTGATGGAGGCGTCTGAGAGAAAGAGGAAAAGAGCAACGATCGAGAGTGCTTAACGATGTGATCCCTGTTACTGTATATTTTGCAAATTCTCTGATTTATGGAACAGCCTGATACTACTTTGCATTAACTCGGAGCAACTATTCAGGCAACACGAAGCTCATAGTTGTGAGATTCATTGAAGATGATGCAAAAGCTTGATGAAACTGGCAGAAATGTACCAATGCCCTGGTTAGGAAATCGAAAACTTGAGATCAGGTTTAAGTAAGAATATAACTTAAATTATATCGTGGAAATAGGGCAAGTCAAAAGACACACTTGGCCGGCAAACTGCAATAAAATATTCAAGGGACCTTTTCAGAAGTACTGCAAGAAATCCGTAAGGAAGAAGATGAAATGTCACAAGCCTGAAACTTACAGGACCACACAATCGACATGGATTACCAAAAGTCATAATACGAATTAGATTACTATGGATAAATCATCAAGGTGATACGAATGAAGACATACCTCATTCTCTGGTTCAGTAGCGAAGGTGCCATGCCCTCTGAGGTCAACCGGCGATTGATGTCCCTGGGATTTAAGCCAATACAGGGAGTCCATGATTATGTTTACGACTGGGACTCAAATACCGATTTTGATGACATACTCAGGTTCGGTGACAAAACACAGATGACACTGAAGGGCCTTAATGTGATGTTCAAGATAGAGACCATTGACGGCAAATGAAACTAACTGTACTCAATAGGATCAATTATTTTAGCACCGGATAGTGCGTCCATTAGCAGTTTATCCACATCTAGATTGTCTTCTTCACTACACACTTCACCGCATTTTGCAGCAGTAGCAGGTTTTTCAGGCACTGCAGTACAACACATGGCTGGCCTGATGGATGCATCATAAGTCCCGATCTTCCGGGCAATGTCGATTATCTCGGTCTTATCAAGCCCGATTAGGGGATGGTATATTGGTACATGTATCCCGCAGGTCTCTGCCATCATATTTTCAGATGTCTGGCTTGCCACCTGGCCAAGTGATGAACCGGTTATAATGCCGAAAGCCCCTTCCTTTTCCATGATACCTGCTGCAATGCGGTACATCATCCTGCGGCAGAATATGCAGGCATAACGGCGCTGGCAGTTTGAAAGGAATGCATCCAGGCTTATGCCGTTTGGTACTTCGTAGGCATTGAAAGGATGGCCGGGTGCCCATGTTTGCAGCACACTGAGACATTCCAGCGCCCGCTGCCGCATGGTATCATCCGAGTGCGGTTCATTGTTGACATATACAGGTATTACCTCACAGCCACGTTTCATCATAAGCCATGCAGCCACAGGAGAATCGATACCACCCGATACCAGGGCCACCATCTTCCCTTGTGTACCCAGGGGCAGGCCGCCTGTACCATTGACAACATCCGTATATACGAATCCTTTGTTCTGCCTAACCTCTACCATGATCTCCCTGTCAGGAGTTGTCAGGTCAACCTTTGGATTGAGCTCTCGCACCCGTTCAAATACTGCATCACCACAGGCCACGCCAATATCACGACTTGAGAACTCGTGATTGCCAGACCTGCGGGCCCTGATGCCAAAGGATTCATTCTCATTGATAATAGACTCTCCCACATCGGCAGCCGTAGACGCTACGGATTCAAGTGTGGGCTCACAGGTAATGGCCGGACTTACCGAAACTACACCAAACACTCTTGCTGCGGCTCCCACAGCGGCAGGGTTAGTGGTATGGACATATATGCGACCCCATTCACGGGACAGGTCATCATAATCAACATCCATGGCATCAAGCATGGACCTGATATTGGACATAAGTGTCTTTTCGTACCTGTTCCTTACGTGCCTGCTCTTCAGTGCCAGTTCACCGTATCTGACAAGTATAACATCATTAGTAGGTCGGACCATTTATTCCTGTTCTTCCTTCAATACTTCCTTGATTATTCTCGCATAAGCGGGCCTGGCTATCAGCACACCGATCAACACACCTATGATAGTTGTCAGTGCAAAACCCTTTAATGCGCCGAATCCCAACCAGAACAGCCATATCATTGCTATAATGGTTGTGGCTGCCGCCGCAAATATAATGCCGAATGCCCTGGAGATACGTGCAAGGTAAACCTTGGTTGGAGGAAGTTTCCCCTCGTATAATACCTCATCAGTGATTATTACAAGATGATCTATACCTGTTCCAATAACCGCAATAATACCTGCAATGGCGGGCAGGTCAAGCTGCCATTTCACAGCAGATGCAAAGCCCAGTATCATCACAACCTCACTTATGGATGTTATGATCATGGGTAACATGATCTCTTTTTTGCGATACCTGAGGTATATCATGAATGAGACCATTATAATGGCAAGCAGTCCTGCTATGGCTGTAAGTTCCTTGAACTGGGCGCCCAGGGATGCAGGCACCTGACCCGAACCTATAACCTCCACATTGACTGGCAGGGCACCTACCTTCAAATGAGATTCCAGCTGTTTAGCACTTTCTTTACTCCCAGTATCAGTTCCAAAAGAGGCACTCATGTCCTGCACAGGCATTATTTTCAAATTATCGGCTAACCTGTCATTCAAAGGAGCACTGAAAATGATCCCATCATCAAGGTACATTATAACCTCATGATTAAGAGGGTCATTGACCGCATTGGTTTCAATGGCCGCCTCCCTCAAGAGGTCAGCACCCTGCTGGGTCAGTGTGAACGGCACACCCCATACACCGTTATTTGCCTCATGGATCCCGACAGTCTGGATATCCTCCCCGTACACGGCATGTATGGACTCGTTGCCTTGGGTCTGGATGCGTATCTCAAATTTACCTGGAGTGGCTGCCAGGTCCATTGCTGTCTCGATATCGATTCCTGCCAGGTCGATGAGTATGAATTTCCGTTCGACTATGATTGGCTTAACATCACTAAGCCCGAAGAGGTTTAGTTTATCTTCAAGTATCTCCTTGGTTTTAGCCAGTGTGGCCTGGGATACACCGTCCCTGTATAAGATCACAGAACCCCCTACATCATCCAGGATATCTTCCAATTCCTCAGCAGATGTCTGCTTCCTGATCTCATGCCACAATCCATCCCTGTCCTCAGATAGCACAACCTCTGTCTTATAGCTGTTCTCAAGATACCTGGAAATTACATGGTTCTTATCCACCTGCAGGGTAACGGCTGAAACTCCGCCCCTTCCACCAGACACTGCGGCCTGGCCGTATCCCAGGGATTCGATCTGCTTTGCAGTGACCAGTGTCTCAACCTCAAACGATACTGATGTATCTGTTGTACCTGTTACTGTCACGGTCGTGTTCAGGAAAGATGAGTATTCTTGTGTTATGATGGTCCCCACATCGGCATCGATTTGGGCCATGGCACCCTCGGGCCTAAGCTGGAGCCATGAACCTCCATCAAGGTCAAGGCCGTACTTGAGTCCGCCAAAACCCAGATCAGGGAAAATGGCAGGTAACAGCAGTAATATCAGTGAAATAATTATGGCCCCACCCAACAGCAATATCCTGGGATTGCTGGCAAGTCCTTTCTCAACTTCTTCATCCCTCATTTCTTGCGCCCCCTTTTTCTCTTCCCTATAGGAACTTCGCGTCCCAGGTACCATTTCAGGATACCTGTATTCAACATCCAGGTGTTCATGAGGTCCGTGGCCAGGCCGAGGAGCAGGACCGCAGAGATATCACTGATGATATCGATCCTGGAAAATGATGAGACATACTGGGCACAAGTGCTGACCAAAAACAGGATAAAAATGGCTGCAAGGGTAGTAGTGGTCATTGTAAGTCCGGTTTTCATCGCCCCCTTTATTTTATCCTCCAGATTGCCCCTTCGCTTGAGCAGCCTGGTTGTCAGCAGGATGTCGCTGTCAATGGAATAACCTATGAGCATAAGCAGTGCCGCCACAGTGCCCAGTGACAGGGCAATGCCGAACAGGTTCATCAATGTGGCTGCTATGACGATATCGGAAAAGGCGGACAGTACGACCGCGCCGGAAGGTACCACTGACCTGAATATGATAAAAACCAGCACAGCCATTCCAAGGAATGCATATATGACAGCTTTTATTGCACTGATTTGCAGGTCATGGCCGTATTGCGCACTCATCTGCTGCAGTGATACCTCCTTACCGTAATTGGAGGTCAAGTACTTGTTCAGTTCCATCTGTGCAGCCTCGTCCATGGGAGCGAACTGGAGCATAACCCGTCCGCCGCCATAATCCCGTGCGCTTATTGGCGGCGTGTCGGAAAATCGCGAAGTGAACTGCTGCTTAACTTCTTCAAAGGATAACGGGGACTCTACAGTAACTATAGTACCGCCTGTAAATTCGACACCCAGTTCCACAGGACTGCCTGTAGAAATAAATGACCAGCCCAGGATAATAAGAGATATTAATAAGAGGACAAGCGGGATAATGATCATCTGTGCTGTTGATACTTTCTTAAGATATGATTCAATATATTGTTCTATGTTGATTTTCTTCATTAACAACACCATGGATGATAGATTATAGTATAATAAATTGTAATAATAATAAATTCAATGCCTTGATTAGCAGCCGATAATGATATAACACAACCTATTTACCTTTTACTCTCATTAGGATACTAAAAAAAATGCAGGAAAAAAACATGGATGAAAGACCCACAGTTGATGAGTATTTTATGGAGATAGCTGAGGTGGTTGCCAAGCGCTCCACATGCCTGAGAAACCATGTAGGAGCTGTAATAGTACGGGATAAGCGCATCCTTTCAACAGGATATAACGGTGCGCCAAGGAACCTTGAACACTGTCTTGATATCGGGTGCATGCGTGAGCAGCAGAATATTGCTTCCGGTACCATGCATGAAATATGCAGGGCCGTACATGCAGAACAAAACGCCATCATCCAGTCAGCACTTCACGGCGTAAGTATTGAAGATGCCACCCTCTACTGTACCCACCAGCCATGTATACTATGCGCAAAGATGATAATCAATTCAAAGATAAAGAGGGTTGTATTCAATAATAATTATCCTGACACTGAAGCACTCAGGTTCTTTAAAAGTGCAGGCGTGGAAGTAAGAAGTTTACAATCAGAACCAGAATGATACCAATATAATACCAAAATAAACAACACGAATAATACCAAAATAAATATGGAGATTACATGGACGATATTGATGCAAAATTATTGAGAATCACACAAGACGGTATTTTACTTATTCCCGAGCCGTTCAATGAGGTCGCCGCACAACTGGGCATTTCTGTGGATGATGTGATACACAGGATAGAAAACATGCAGCGTGAAGGTGTTATCAGGCGCTTTGGCGCATCCATTGGGCACAGGGTGATAGGTATTACTGCAAACGCCATGTGTACCTGGAATGTACCCGATGATCGTGTAGAGGATGTAGGTGCCATTATGGCAGGATTTACAGAGGTTACCCACTGTTACCAGAGGCCCAGGAGACAGGGCTGGCCGTATAACCTGTTCACAATGGTTCATGCTTACACGCAGGAAGAGTGCAGAAAAATAGCCAAACAGATATCCAGTGCAACAAGTATTGATGATTATAATATATTGTTCAGTGAAAAAGAATTTAAGAAAACCGGTGTAAGGCTTTGAATGATAACACATCCCGAACTCCACCCCTGTTGAATGAAAACATACCCGGACTCCCACCACTGTTGAATGATGATATGCCTAGACTCCCACCACTGTTGAATGATAATATGCCCGGACTTCCACCCATGTTGAATGATAACTCGCCCAGACTCCTACCCCTGTTAATAGATATGAATGACAGGAAAGTGGTGATATTCGGTGGTGGACAGGTAGGTGAAAGAAAAGCTGCCCTGTTTTCCAGGTATGCACCCACCACTGTCATCAGCCGCAGTTTCACTCCTGCTCTTCAGGAACTGGGACGGCAAGGCGTATGTCTGGTCAATACCGGTGGAGAACTGTCTGATGATGAGATCGCTCTGTATGTCAGGGATGCGTTTTTAGTAATACCCACAACAAGCGACCTGGAGCTTAACAGGAGAATACGGGATGTCGCACACAATAACGATTGCTTGGTAAATTCGGTTAACGGACTGGAAGACCTTGTGGTGCCGTCCATTATCGAGAGGGGTGATATTATCCTTGCCATCTCCACTGGTGGTGCCAGTCCTGCCCTTTCCAGGTATATGAGGCAAAAGATAGAACAGGCTATTGGGCCGCAGTTCGAGGATATGGCCAGGCTTTTAGGGGAGATCAGGCCGGTATTGAAAAAAGAGGTAGGGTCCCAGGCGAACCGTTCAAGTATATTATGGGCCATACTGGAAGACAAGGATATCTGGAAGGCACTGGCAGAGTCTTATGAACTGGCTTTCGATATTGCCTTAAAACATATAACTAATGGAGTTAAATAGTTCAACTTATAAAGCAGAGCAACCAGGAGAGATTAATGACAGAGATTTCCAGCATGCTGATCACCCATGTAAAAGCCGGTGTGGAAGACATAGAGAAGCTTCATGCATGGCACGGCAGTGTGGATAAAATACTTAAGATGCTGTATGCCAATGAACAGGTGGAAGAGTGCTGTGTACTTATGACCTGTAACAGGGTGGAGATATATGTGGTCTCACCCAAAGGAAGTAAGGTTTTATTCCATTTTGCTAAAAAGATGAATGTACCTGAAAGGATCGTGGATTTCTATGACCATGAGGAATCCATGCGTCATCTGATGCGGGTGACATCCGGCCTGGAGTCAATGATCGTGGGAGAGGACCAGATACTTGGCCAGGTAAAGGATCTGTTCAATATTGCCAATAGTTCAGGAACTACTGGAAAGATGATCAATACGGTCTTTAGCAAAGCCATACATGTGGGAAAACGGGTCAGAAATGAAACAGCCATCAATAAGGGTTCTGTTTCTATCGGTTCTGCAGCAGTGGAACTGGCAGAGGATGAACTTGGGAGCCTTAAAGAAAAGTCCATTATGGTAATCGGTGCCGGTGAGATGGGTACGCTGGTTGCCAGAGCGCTGGCTAATAGGAACCTCCGTGCCATATATGTGGCCAACCGCACATATGAGAAGGCAAAAAAACTTGCAGACGAACTGGACGGGACTGCCATTAAGTACGAGGAAATGGGGGGTTATATCAAACTGTCAGATGTGGTTATCAGTGCAACTGCCGCTCCTCATCTTGTGGTTACCAGGGACATGATCGAAAATGCCATGTCAGAACGCAATAAGGATATCCTGCTTGTTGATATTGCAAATCCCAGGGATATTGAGGAAGCAACATGTCAAGTTCAGGGTGTCAGGCTTTTTAATATTGACAGTTTGAAGAGTATAAGCGAAAAGAACCTTACTAGGCGTAAGAGCGAGGTCCCGAAAGTGAAAACGATCATTGAAGAAGAACTGGAACTGCTAAAAAAGCAGTATAAACGCCAGAACGCTGACAGGGTCATATCAGACCTGTACAGTGCAATGGATAAGATCCGGTGCCATGAACGGGATGTGGCTATTAACAAGTTGAAAGCAAACCATACCATAGGTGAGATGGAGTATGAAGTATTGAATGACCTTACCCATGCCCTGGCATATAAAATACTGGCCGAACCAACAAAAGTTTTGCGCATTGCTGCTGAACATGATGATGAAGAATATCTTACGACTGTGAAGGAACTGTTCAAACTGAACGGCGGTAAGTAAAGTAATAATAATTAATTATCAGAAGGAATGCTATGTTTCCGGTTACAAGAATGAGAAGACTCAGGTCAGCGCCTTTAAGGCGGATGGTAAGAGAGACAGTATTATCGGTGGATGACCTGATCGCACCACTGTTCATTGATGAGAACCTGGCAAAGCCCCAGCCCATCGCTTCCATGCCAGGTATCAGGAGGGAGACCCCAATTAGTGTGGTAAATGAGGCCAGGGAACTGGCTGGGATGGGTATTCCTGCTGTGATACTGTTCGGGCTGCCAAAGGAAAAGGACGAGACCGGCACTCATGCATACGGTGACGACGATGTGGTCCAGAATGCCACCCGTGCGATCAAAGCCGAACTGGGAGACGATATGGTAGTCATCACAGACCTGTGCCTGTGCGAATACACATCCCACGGTCATTGCGGTATTGTGGATTATGAGACTGGGGAAGTGCAAAACGACCCTACCCTGCCCATACTTGGTAAGACTGCAGTGAGCCATGCACGGGCAGGGGCTGATATTGTAGCACCTTCGGGAATGATGGACGGGATGGTGGCAGCCATTCGCCGGGCCCTTGATGAGAACGCTTTTACGAACACGCCGATCATGTCCTATGCTGCCAAGTACTCATCATCGTTCTACGGGCCGTTTCGGGATGCTGCAGATTCAGGATACAGTTTCGGGGACCGCTCCACTTACCAGATGGACCCTGGCAACAGCAACGAGGCCATGCGTGAGGTGCAGCAGGATATTGAGGAAGGGGCAGATATCGTGATGGTGAAACCGGCACTGCCGTACCTGGACCTGGTCTACCGTGTCAAGCATGAGTTCGGGATGCCAACGGCAGCGTATAATGTAAGCGGTGAATATTCCATGATAAAGGGGGCAATTGATCAGGGTTGGCTGGATGAGAGTGCCATTATGGAATCCCTTATATCTATCAAACGGGCCGGGGCTGATATGATACTTACATATTTCGCCAGGTATGCGGCTGGAAAGCTCAAGGATTAAATCAGGGATATCCTGTCAATCCTGTCAATCCTGTCTGAAATGTCCATTTTCTTGAATACCGCCACATTTGCCACTAAAACAGTATCGTCAGGGTTTCCCCGGTCAATATTCATTGGTCTTTTTATGTATGCAGAGGGCTGGGTCCCAACAATTTTGGACAACTCTTCAATTGTGAACAATTCTTCAGGCGGGTGTGAGTGTCCTAATATTGATTCTGTTATCCTGCGCTGTTTTGCAATCTCTGCGGGGGATGCCCTTTCACGGTAATTTGGGAACCCAACCACGATAATCCCTTCCGGTTTTAAGTTCTTCCTGATGAATTGATTGATCTCACTGGAAAATATTTCCTTGTTCTTACTGGCTGAACTGTTATTACAGAGTGCGATCTCATGGGCCGCACTTACTATCAGCAGGCAGTCGGCAGGATCTGGTATCCAGACGTTAAGTGCCTCTTTTAATGACATTTGCATGGGAATGTATCTCACATGCGATAGCCGGGGGACATCAAGGATGGTTGTAGAAGGTTCAATATTAACGACAGATGCCGTTATTCCCAGGCTGTCAATGATCCTGGCCCCCATACCCGGACCGCCCCCTATATCAATTACATGATCCCAGTTTGATATTTGCTTGGACAGAACCTCTTTGATCAGTTCGTGCATAACACCGATCCTGGCGGCGAAAGTATTGGTGTAGTCCACACCATTGAATTTTGTAATGTTATCCATGTGAATTCTTCAGGATATTTATCTGCAGTAGATATAAATTCTTGGAAAATTGAAAGTGTGATATGGATTGCATTCAGACTAAACTTGATTTTACATGAATGATAATAGATTTATACTTTAATAACAAATACTTCAACAGGTGGTCAGTATTCCCGGGATAACAGAAATCATAAGGGACCCCAGCGGTGTACCTGGAATGGACCAGATCACAGGTGGCGGATTCCCAAAAGAGACCAATATTCTATTGCTTGGCCCCACCGGGGCAGGTAAATCGTCAATGTGTATCCAGTTCACCAAATGCGGTCTGGAACTTGGTGAACAGGTATTGTATATTTCTACACAGCTTCCGCTCTATGACATGAGGGCAAAGATGATGCAACTTGGGCTTGATACAGGAAAATATGAAGATGAAGGAAACCTGGTCCTGGTCAATCCACTTTCAATGGAAATCAGTGGTGCTGATATCGATGAACAGATGCAAGCTGCCAGGTTCGTTGAAGTAGAACAGAACATAACTACTATTGCAGGCCTGATCAATGAAGGAAAGAGGAAATTAATGAAAGACCAGATCAGGATTGTAATAGATTCACTTACTGGCCTATTATTAAATACATCCGATGAAGGATTACATGAACTTTACAGGCTAATAGAGACCATAACACGCAGGGTCCGGCTCCAGAAACATGTAGCACTTTTCACCCTTGCTCCGGCTATTGATGAGCGCACCATAGAGAGGTTGAAGTTCATAATGGATGGAGTGATGGAGTTCAAGGTAGAACTTGACTTTGATACACCAGAGAGAAAACTTATAATCCACAATCTCCTGTTCACGGACAAAGCAATT
>Ga0255456_1051_pt1 | contig 18893 bp, 16 predicted proteins | sample ANMaggQLBNCT01C7_FD_182646 | JGI IMG/M metagenome (GOLD analysis project Ga0255456, IMG submission 182646) | Sediment cell enrichment communities from methane seep in Santa Monica Basin, California, United Staets - ANME aggregate JGI... | ecosystem: Environmental > Aquatic > Marine > Cold seeps >...
GTGATAAGGGAAAGGAATCAATGACAAATGGATGGATTGGTTTCTTTAAATCTTTCCCGGAGTATAAGAATACTTTTTTCCGGGTACAATCACAGGATGATTTTGTTGTAATATATGGTTATGCCATATGGAAGAAGGGATCAGAACCTGATTATGTAATATGGACAGCAAAAATAGAAGACGATCTTATTGCAGAATGGCATATCTATGAAGATACAGAAGAGAATAAGAGGAGATTCAATCTAATTTAATATTAGCGATATATTATAACATTCAAGTTTAAATATTTGAATAAGACGATATATTAAGTATTATCAAGATATGGGATTTCATACTTTTGAGAAAACGGACTTTCCTGTACGTTGAAAAAAGTTTGGAACTCTGCGGTCGCTCCTATCGTCGCTCCCTTGCCCTTCGGGTCACATAACAAGCGAATAAAAGACTCTGCTACGCTCCGTCCAAATTTGCTCCGCTGCGCTCCGCAAATTTCTTTTATCCGCCCTCCGTTATATGCAAATTGAAATAAAAGTAAAATATGCATGGAAAAGGGCAGGTCCAACTGCCAAGGATGCCCTGCAATTTCATTGCAGGGTGGCGCGGACGGGGCGGGCCATAGGGGATGGATTGTTCATACGGTGTTGCCTTGTGTTTTGTTGGGTTATGTACAGGTTAGGATGTGTGTGGGTAATAAGGTGAGGAAAGAGCCGGGTGAAAGTATTCAAAAAACTTTAAAACCTATACACCCCTTATCCAAATAATACTCCATGGACACACTTGATTCAATCCTCCTACCTTACGGCTACCCTGGCCTGTTTTTAGCAAGCTTCCTTGCTTCTACTGTTCTACCCCTGGGTTCCGAAGGTTTGGTGATATTGCTTATTGTCAGGAACTTTAATATCTTCTCAGTAGTGCTGGTGGCAACAGTCGGTAATTACCTGGGAGCCTGCACCAGCTATTACATAGGACTTGCAGGCAGGACCCAACTTCTCGAAAAATACCTTCACATCAATGCAGCACAGATGGAACATGCCCAGGTATGGTTTGAAAAATACGGTTCATGGTCATTGCTGTTCACATGGGTACCCGTGCTCGGCGATGCCCTGCCTGTGGCAGCGGGCATGATGAAACTGAAATTCGGCATATTTTCAATCCTGGTCTTTGCAGGAAAGCTGTTCAGGTATGGTGCTCTGGCTTACCTGGTGTATAGAGGCATCGGCATTTTATGAATATAATAGCAAGAAAATCCCCTTTCAGCTGGATTAACTTGCAAGGCCCCCGGCGCAGAAAGGTTAAAACATATTATGTTCTATTCGGGGACTGCAATGAAACTGTCTGATTTTGATTACCAGCTGCCAAAGGAGATGATCGCCCAGCACCCGGTCGAACCAAGGGATTCATCCAGGTTGATGGTACTGGATGGAAAGGGCATAGAACACATGAAATTTGTCGATCTCTCCCAACTCCTGCGTCCGGGCGACCTGCTGGTAATGAACAACAGCAGGGTGATACCAGCCAGGATATATGGGACCAAGGATACTGGCGGTAAAATCGAGGTGCTGCTGGTCAGGCGCCTGGAAGATAAATATTATGAATGCCTGGTCAGGGGTAAAATAAAGCCAGGCAGCGATATTCAATTTAGCAGCGCTGTTACCGGCATGGTAAAGGACACATTAATGGGTACGGCAGAGGACACGGCAAAGGGCACGGTAAAGGGTACGGCAAAGGACACGGTAAAGGACACGGTAAAGGACACGGTAAAGGGCACGGTAATTGAGCGGATAGATACACATACCGGCCACCGTTACAATATCAAATTCCAGTGCAATGGTGCATTTGAATCCCGCCTGCAGAATATAGGTGCCATGCCTGTTCCACCTTATATCAAAGAGCAACTTGACGATAATGAGCGGTACCAGACCATATATTCCAGGCATGAGGGTTCCATAGCCGCACCCACCGCAGGGCTGCACTTCACATCCCGGATGTTGTCCCGACTTAAGGAGATGGGAGTCGGGCTGGTCTTCATCACCCTGCATGTAGGTGTGGGTACGTTCATGCCTGTGCGTTCTGAAGAAGTGGAAGAACACATCATGGAGTCCGAGTACTATATCATAGACCGGGCTGCCGCCGATGCAATCAATGGGACCATATTGCGGGAAGGAAGAATTATTGTAGTAGGCACGACTTCGGTGCGCTCCCTTGAAAGTGCAGCATGGGAGAATGGGAGGATATTGCCATCAGAGGGGTGGAGCAACTCTTTTATCTATCCTCCTTATAAATTTAAAACACCCATGTCCGGTCTTATCACAAATTTCCACCTGCCAAAATCCACACTATTAATGCTTGTCAGTGCCTATGCAGGCAAGGATACAATTATGAACGCATACAAGGAGGCCATCGATACCGGATACAGGTTCTACAGTTTTGGTGATGCTATGTTTATATTCAAGAAAATGAAAATTTCAGACAGGATAAACAGGATTGACAGGATACAATCCAATCCTGTAAATCCTGTAAATCCTGTCAAAAGATATGATTGAAACTAAGAAAATTACCTACTCGATATCGAAATGCGTTTATAATTTCCTATACGTGGACAATTACGAGGATAAACATGTTTGAGGTAGTTCATCAGGATACCGTGTCCGGTGCCAGGTCGGGAAGGCTTACAACCGCCCACCAGGTTGTAGAAACCCCCGCTTTCATGCCAGTGGCAACCAAGGCAACTGTCAAGACGCTGACCCCGACCGAACTTAAGGGTATGGGCACCCAGGCCATTATCAGCAATGCCTTCCACCTGTACATTGGGCCTGGCCATGAACTGATACAAAAAGCGGGTGGACTGCACAGGTTCATGGGGTGGGACGGTGCCATCTTCACTGACAGCGGTGGATTCCAGATATTACGCAAGGAATTCAAGTTCAAACTGAACAACCAGGGTATCAATTATATGAACTCCAGGGACGGCAAGCGGTACATGTACACACCAGAACTGTGCATGGAGATACAGGGTGCCCTGGGTTCTGATGTGGCTATGGTGCTGGACGACTGCCCACCCTGGGGCAGCAACCGTGATGAGATACGGGATTCGGTCTGCCGGACAGTGGACTGGGCACAGCGAAGTCTTGATTCTAAGTGCAACGATGAGCAGCTGGTATTTGCCATACTGCAGGGCGGGACCCTGCCGGATATGAGGGGAGAATGTGCTGAGCGCCTGGTTGGGATGGAGTTCGATGGTTACGGCATTGGGGGACTGAGTATAGGTGAGCCAAAAGAGGTCATGCATGAAACCATCAGGTTGAACTTACCAATGATACCAGAGGATAAGCCCAGATACTTAATGGGTGTGGGCTCGCCTGTGGAACTGCTGGATTCCATATATCTTGGCGTGGATATATTTGACAGCGCTTTTCCAACACGCAATGCCCGGCACCAGAGTGCCATGACCAGGCACGGGCAGGTAGACCTTCGGCGAGCATCGCTTGTTGATGACTTCAGGCCCATAGACGAAGAATGCAAATGCTACACGTGCAGGCACTTTTCAAGATCGTACATCTACCACCTGTTCAGGGAATCGGAAATGCTTGCCATGCGACTGGCATCCATACATAATGTGCATTTCCTGCAAGACCTGATGGCCGGGGCCAGGACAGCTATATCAGAGGATAGGTTTGCTGAGTTCAGGGACGATTTCAAGCTCAGGTATTCAGGTTCGGGTAATGCCGACTAAGTTTTTTGGAGAGTTATTCTGAATTTTTTGCAGCCCTATAAACGGGATGAGAATAGATTGTATCGACGGTATTGTATGGTATTGTGTCAAGCATACTAAACTATATATAGTAAAATATACATTAAAGATAAAATAATGACATTCAGAATTCAGAGAAGAAATACACAAAAAGTTTCACTTGCTGTAAGTTCAGTCATATTTGCAATGGCAGTGTACGGAATTTTCACAAAAAACGATAATCTTTTCATCATAGGTTTGATCTTTATCGGGTTCATTTTGTTAGGTGGTATACTTCTTTCCCCCATCTTTGGGAGATTCTGGTGCGGCTGGCTCTGCCCCAGGGGAGTTTTTCTTGATTTTACAATGGGCTCCATTTCAATGAACAGGAAGATACCCAGGATATTTAGAAGTAAAGTGTTCAAGAACATGATGTTAGTTGTCATGATATTGATGCTGGGAATGACGCTGGCAGGTATGAATCCCGTCATAAGATCAGCAAATCCTCTCGCTTCCCTGGGCGGATTTTTGGTATTAATGTGCATCATAACCACCATCGCAATGGCAATTCCACTTGGGTTATTGTACAAGCCCAGGACCTGGTGCAGTTTCTGTCCTGTTGGGTATATTCAGTCAATAATATCCAAGAAGCGCCTACTCAAGCTTAAAGTGGAAAACTGTGTGGATTGCAGGAAATGTGAGAGGGAATGTCCTATTGAACTTAATGCGACACAGGGCAGTAGCGATTGTTTTAATTGTATGCAATGTGTAGATATTTGCAACAAAAAATCCATCAAGCCTGTGATATCACTTGAATAGACGTATTAAATAGCTTCCAGGCCCTGATGATGATCAGGGCTAATTTTATATCATATTATTGTAAAAAAGATCAATAGCTATGAACCGCTATTAAATGTTAACTGATATTTTTCCTGCAAGTTCTTCCAGTTCTTCCGTGGACGAGCTGTAACCTTTTGATGAATAATTGATGCCGTCGTCAACATAACGGGGTATGATATGACAGTGGAAATGGTGGATAACCTGTCCGGCCACCTCACCCTGGTTTACAACAAGGTTCAATCCATCAAGGTCTAATGAGACCTTCATACTGCTCACCACTTTCTTCACAGTCCGAAATAGTGCCTCCACATCCGTATCTTCCATATCGATAATATTCTTTGCATGTTTTTTTGGTATTACAAGGGTATGGCCCCGGGTGTTGGGGTTAATGTCAAGAAATGCCAGTGTCTTCTCATCCTGGTAAATAGTGTAACTGGGAATCTCACCGTTTATTATCCTGCAAAAAATACAATCATCCATATAATAACACCCTAACACTTTTTTGGTCATTGTGAATTGGGATACATATTCATGAACTCCATTTTCCTCATGATGTCCTTCATGGTTATTATTCCTTTTATCTTGTTGTCCTGTATCACCAGGAGCCTGCCGATCTGGTTCCTGGCGATTATCTGCAAGGCATGGTATGCATTAATGCCAGGTTCTACAGATATGATATCCTTAGACATTACTTCCTTTACCCTGACCGTATCATGCAGTTCTTCTGTGACTTTCTGGACATCATGGAACGTTATTATTCCAAGCGGTGGACCTGACAGGTCTTCCTGGACTGGATAACCCATGTGCTTGAACCTGAACATCACTTCCACAAGCTGGGATATGGTCCAGTCAGGAGGTATATAGACCAGATTGGGTACCGGGGTCATGACATCACTTACCTTGATACCTTCCAGGCTGACTGCAAAGTATGTCTCCCGCTCCTCACCCTGTGCACCGTAGTATACGAAAAATGCTATGAGTACCAGAAATGGGTTGACAGGCGGCAATATACCTATCAGTCCCATAAGCAGTGCAAAGGTTTTTCCTATTGCCACTGCTGTTCTTGTGGCCTCTAAATACGGCAGCCACATGGCCAGAAAAGCCCTTAGTATCCGGCCCCCGTCCATGGGAAAAGCCGGGAGCAGGTTGAATATGCCAAGAAAAATATTATAAAAGGAGATTATCGCCAGGGTTATCAACAGTGCATTCAGTGGGTTCATTTGCATAATATTCGGGCTCAATTCACCGAAATAAAAATCCACTCCTTCCAGGCGGACCGGACCTAAAAAATCATAGAGCATATAGGCCACGATTCCGATGAACAGACTTATTCCCGGACCTGCTGCTGTCATTTTCAATTCTATTTTTGGGTTGCGGGGAATCTCTTCCATCTGGGCCACGCCGCCGAACACGTAAAGAGTGATGCTCTGGATATTTATGCCATTTGACCTGGCAATATATGAGTGGCTCAGTTCATGTAAAAGTATGGTGGAAAAAAACAGGATGGATGCTATGGTACTGTATAACAGTTTCAGGTCAAAGGATGTATCAAGTACGTTGAATCCCAGTACCAGCCCACCGACTTTGAAACTGATCGCAGCAAAGTAATAAATGAATAACAAGAGAATTATTAAAAATGTGATGTGTAATTTTATGGGTATTCCCAGTATCCTGCCTATCTGAACAGACCATTTCATTGTGCTTACTCCTGTTTACTCATTTTTATATTGCTACAATAAACATATCGTAACCATATATAATCTTTTATCCCAAGTTTGAAACACCAAAAAACAGACACGGTTTAGTATATCTCTGTCCCTGCTCAATGATAATAAATAATGTTTATATGTACAATACGTCAATTTTTTATAGGTAAAGTAATTATAGATTAAGTAATAGATTAATCATAGAATATCCGGAGTGAACAAAATGGAACTTCCTGTTATAAAGGTTTCAGCCGATTCCACAAGTAAAGAAATCACACCAATAGCAATGGCAATCCATGAAATGGTAGCAGGACTTCCTGTTACTATGCGCACGTTAAACAAAAAAGGTGTAAGAATTGAAATGGGAAAAATAGTGGATAATAATTATTCAGGCCCTATACTTGAGATGGCCCTTGAGACAAACTCAACAATTAAAACCACACCAAAATCAGGTGCTTATAAAGGCATTCCGATAGTAGTATCTACTGTTAAGGATGAAGATGGTAATGCGGTTGCAGTGATTGGAATTGTAAATGTAACTCACGGTCTGAAATTTAAGCATTAGAAATTATTAGATATGGAGCGAAAGACAATGGCATATCCTGATATTATAATAAGTGCCGATTCAACCAGTAAAGAAATCGCACCAATAGCAATGGCAATCCATGAAGTAGTTATAGGACTTCCGGTTACTATGCGCACGTTGAATAAACGCGGCGTACGGATCGAAACTGGCAGAGTGCTGGATTATGATTATTCAGGACCCGTACTTGAAGAGGCTCTTAAGAAAAATTCAACAATTACAACAATCCCGAAAAGTGGAGATTACTCAGGTACTCCTGTAATGGTGACCACTATTAAAGATGAAAAGGGTAATGCAATAGCTGCAATAGGGGTTGTGGATATAATTCACAGTCTGTGAAGTCTGTAAATATTATTTTATTTTTTCATTTTTTCTATCTGGAAAGTGGACACAGATTTATCTATAACCAAACCAGTTGCCATTAACTGAAATAGGATACAATAGATACAAAATGCGTCTGATATATGAAAAACTGCTGTCGGTACTGGGACACCAGTACTGGTGGCCTGCCGATACACCCTTTGAAGTGGTGGTTGGAGCACTACTGACCCAGCAGACCCGGTGGAGTAATGTGGAGCAGGCCATCTCGAACCTGAATGCACATTCCCTGCTGGACTCAGACAGGCTTGCCAGTGCCAATACCCTGGAACTCGAAGAACTGATCAGGTGTACAGGCTTCTACCGCCAGAAGGCCAGGCGGCTCAAGAACCTGGCCCGATATTTTTCTTTGCATGGTGATGCTTTGTATGACAGGCCTGTGGAAGACCTGCGAAAGGATTTGCTGGAACTGGATGGTGTAGGGGAGGAGACCGCTGATAGCATCATACTTTATGCTGCCAACAAGCCCAAGTTCGTGATCGATGCTTATACCCGCAGGATACTGGGCTGCCTGGGGTTAAGCGGCAGCTACCGTTCGCTCCAGGAGATTTTCGAGTCTGAACTTAAACACGATACAGAGATGTTCAAAGAATACCATGCATTGATAGTGGAATATGGTAAACAGTATTGCGGGAAGAATAGATGTGATGAATGCGTGCTTGTGGAAAAATAGTACTTCCGAATACACTTACTTTCGAATTACTATACATTTTCTTGCTGTATCTTAAAGATGGGGGAAATATTGCCTATTGGGAAATCTATAAGATTATGTACTCAGGTAAATCCGATCGACAGGAAGATTGTCGTGTGATTTTTTTGAAAAAAAGTCTGAAGTTTTCCAGTTTTGTTTTTCCAGATGGAATAAAGCGCTCCCATCATAATGATCCTGGCCTATCTACCTGTTCATTCCCAAAATTTCACTTCATATATAGAAGTAGCCAAGATCATGAAAAGTTAGGTTAATATATGATTGTTTATATAATATCGCTATAATTATTTAGCACGATATCATTTTACGGTTATTATAAAGTATTGATCAACAAAAATTTGCACCGGTTTCGATTTGCACCGGCATAAATCAAGATAATATGAGTATGCAATAAATGCCAAAATAACTGTATTTTGAAACAGTGCCAAAATATACAGATCTATTATTCGAAATGGCTGTGATTTAACATGGAAAGAACAAAAATCATACTTGACGAAAATGAGCTTCCAAAGCAATGGTACAACATACTGCCCGACCTTCCGACTCCCCTTGAACCGCCACTGAATCCAGCGACCAACGAGCCTATCGGGCCGGACGACCTTTTACCCATATTCCCAATGGGTCTTATTAAACAGGAAGTGAGCCAGGACAGGTTCATCGACATCCCGGAAGAAGTAAGGGATATTTACCGCCTGTGGAGACCTTCTCCCATATATAGGGCACACCGCCTGGAAGCTGCCCTTAAGACGCCTGCCAGGATCTATTATAAAAATGAAGGAGTAAGCCCTCCAGGCAGCCATAAGCCCAATACAGCTATCGCCCAGGCATATTTTAACAAGAAAGAGGGTGTAGAACGCCTTTCAACCGAAACCGGAGCAGGACAGTGGGGCAGTGCCCTGTCTTTCGCTTGCTCTTTATTTGACCTGGAATGTAAGGTATATATGGTCAAATCAAGTTTTTACCAGAAACCCTACCGTAAATCCCTTATTAACCTGTGGGGTGCTAATGTCATACCCTCACCCAGCACCGAGACACAGGCTGGCAGGTCTATCCTTGAAAAACATCCTGATACTTCAGGCAGTCTTGGTATTGCCATCAGCGAGGCTGTGGAAGATGCCGCAACCCATGACAATACCAAGTATGCACTGGGTAGCGTGTTGAACCATGTTATGCTGCACCAGACAGTGATCGGCCTGGAAGCGAAACTGCAAATGGATATGGTGGATGATTATCCGGATGTTGTTATTGGCTGCGTGGGTGGAGGTAGTAACTTTTCAGGTATTAGCTACCCATTCGTTCGCGATAAGATGAAGGATAACAAGGACATTGATATTGTGGCTGTGGAACCAACGGCTTGTCCCACCCTGACAGGAGGAGATTTCAGGTATGATTTCGGGGATACGGCAGAGATGACACCACTGCTTAAGATGTATACACTTGGACATGACTTTGTGCCGCCTCCAATACATTCAGGCGGGCTGAGATACCATGGTGAGTCCCCGATCATTAGCCAACTGTATGCGGATGGTATAATGAGGGCTGTGGCATATCACCAGACCGAGATATTTGATGCTGCTACGACCTTTGCCAGAACGGAGGGAATTGTACCTGCACCGGAAGCGGCCCATGCTATCAAGTGTGCTATTGATATGGCACTTGAGTGCAAGAAAACTGGCGAGGAAAAGAGCATCCTGTTCAACTTTAGCGGTCACGGCCATTTTGATATGGCTGCATATGACACCTATTTCAATGGTGAAATGACAGACGAATAATATGAGACGGATGCCTGACAGGTATCCTTCCCATAACTTTTTAGTTTTTGACTACCCTTTTAACCTGAATATATTTGAAATTCATTGAGAAGATTTTCGGGAAAAAGGAAGAAGCACCTTCCAAACTGACTCTTAAGTTCAATGAGCTTGCGGCTTGGCTGGAAAAGGAGGGCGAGAGTACATTTGCTGGGCTTGGGGCACATATCGGGCATAAGTATTCTGAGATCAATACTGCCCTTGTGGACCTTTCTGAAGCTAAAGAGCGCCTGGTGGATGCGTCTTTTGGTGAGAAGGTATATAAGCGCTTAGCCAAGGCGGGCGCATCCAACCGGGATAATCTTGTAAAGAACCTGGATATTATTATAGAGAAGATTGCAATCCCTGAGGATGCGGACCCGTCTGAAGCATACCAATTCCACCTGGATGCTAAATCTGTGTTGAATACTTGCCTTGAGAACGCTGTCAGGAGCCAGCAGTATGTCAAGGCACTTTTTCCAGAGGAATATAAGGATATCTGGGGCGGGTTGAAGCACCTGGATGTCCTGCTGGATGAGCTTGTTGCCCCTATCAATGAGGTAAAGGATGAACTGGAGGCATATGATAAGCTGCCCGGGGATATTGAACAAATCAGGCAGATGCAGCAGCAGATTCCGGCAGGGCAGAAGAATATCAATGAGCTCACTGGCAAGTACGAGACATTGAAGGTTGAACTGGGCTCTGAAGAGGCGAGGCTGGAAGAGGTTGAGGCGGGTGATGAGTTTACCCACGCACGGGAACTGGAAGAGCAGGCCCGAACCCTTAACGGGCAGATCTCTGAGGTTGATTCGAACCTGGCGGGTTTGTTTGCTCCGTTGTCCAAGGCTCTTTCCAGGATGGAGAAACAGGATGGGAGCGCTCGGCATATTATGTCTGCTGATAGCAGGAAGGTCCTGAAGATACTGAAAGATGAGCCGGTGTCTGCGCTTGATATTGACCTTAGTGGTTTTTTGGTTGAAATGAAGACCAGGGTTGAGGATGGGAGTCTGGGTCTTAAGCAGCAGAAGATGAACAAGACGCTTGAGCAGATCGATAGGTTGGTGGGGACTGATGTCCTGTCAAGGCTTAAAAGCCAAAGGGAGGAATATTCTTCTGAACTTATCGGGGTGCTGGGGGAGTTAGAGGGACTTACTGTTTATAGGGAGAAAACACAGGTTGAAGATAGGATCTCTGAGTGCCGGAATGTGATGGATTCTACTGGACAGAAACTGGATGCTGAGATGAAGGAACTTGAAAGGCTGAAGAAGGAAGTTGAGGAATTGAAGTCTGGGTTGGATTCTGATTTGAGTGAGATTTTCGGGAAGGATATTGAAGTGGGATATTGATTGTCAGGTCTTTGAAAAAAGATGTGTGGCGCCCGGAATGGACGCTTGATTTAGTAATTTCTTATTCCTATGGGTTTTTATGGTACAGTTATAGAGCCTTGATTTTCAACGTTGGCTGAGGCATTGTAGGTGAAACCTGAATGCGTGACTTCGTCAACTGTGAAGGTAAACATGCCGCTAGCCAGGTTCTTTTCACTGTCTGAGCGCAAGGTCACTTTCCCGTCCGTCCCCGTAGGTGCCACATCGATGTCTGAAGTGAGACCGCTCCATGTTCCGGTTACCTGTGCCCCTGATACCGGGCTGCCGTTACTGTTTACAACAGTGACTGTGGCAAGTCCCCAGGTGAAAGAATTAGGACCGGCAGACTTGGTGTCGTAGGACATTGATATGTTAGCTATGTGCATCTCATCTTCGGTAGGCAGCGGTGTAGGTTCTAATGGTGGTGTTACAGTTGTGGGCGGTGTTGCGTTCTCTGCATCAACCAATCCATATCCAAAGGAAGAATCCCAGCCGGTCGAATCCAGGTCCTCGGCAGTTGAGGTAAGCTGCGCCCTGACATCAGCAGGATTACCCCGATATTCTACATCGGATGCAATTACCAGTGCAGCTACACCTGTGACATGGGGTGTTGCCATGCTTGTGCCGCTCATTGTTGCATATATGCCGCCCTTGTAAGTGGAATATATACTTGAACCTGGGGCTGCCATTTCAATCTCTGGTCCCACATTGGAATAGGATGCAAGACTGTCATCATCGTTGGTTGCAGATACGGCTACCACAGAAGCATAGGCAGCAGGATAGTTCACCGAGTTGCCATATCCATTGCCGGCTGCTGCCACTATCACAACACCAGCAGTATACACATTGTTGCATGCATCTTCAAAGGTCGATACATGTGTCACTGTGCTCAGGCTCATGGTGATAATATCCATGTTGTTAGTCCTGGCCCAGTCCATCCCTGCAATAACGTCACTGAGGTATCCGCTTCCTGACCGGTCAAGGACTTTCACACCGTACAGGCTTGCATCAGGTGCAACCCCGATTACGCCGATATCATTGTCCATGGCGGCAATCGTACCTGCAACATGGGTTCCATGTCCGTTATCGTCATCCCATTTCCGCGGGTTGGATACAAAACTGATTCCGCCTTTTACATTGGCATACAGGTCTGGATGGTCAGCGTCTATACCGGTATCAAGAACAGCAATATTAACACCTGCGCCCGTATTAGCATCTGTGTCTGTCTGCATATTTCCGTCACTGTCCCATACCTTGTCGGCATCAATGCGGTTCACACCCCAGGGAAGTATTTCGACCTGTGCATGAACCTGGATATCGTCCTCAATATATGCAATGTTCGGGTGATTTTGTAGGCCCTTAAGGGCAGTTACAGGCATATTCACAGCAATTCCAGGGATAATGTCATACTGGTACTTGATATCCCCACCGTGAGCCCTGATTAGTCCGGCGTCCGGTGTGTTCTTGAAAACAACAATGACCGATTTTCGTTCAGCAGTCGCACCCACTGGAATTGAAAATGAAAGAATTATGGAAAATATTATGAGTAGTGTTACTAATTGTTTCTTCATACTATTCCCTCCTGAGGAATTATTATTAATCTATCTTATACATTAGATATATATATCTTGTGATTAAATCTAAAAAATAGTATAAATACAATATTATAATAATACAAATAATACAAATAATTCTCATCATGACCCCACAAAACAATCTCCTCCGCATCAACCTATCCACAGGCACCACAACCATAGACCCCATCCCCCAGCCCCTCCTCCGCAAGTTCATGGGCGGCAAGGGCCTGGCAGCCCACTACCTCTACAACGAGAACCCGCCCGGCTGCGCCCCCCTGTCCCCTGACAACCTGCTTGCCATTATAAACGGCCCCCTGACAGGCGCTCCTGCCACCAACTGCGTCAACTTCTCAGTCTGTGCCAAAAGCCCGCTCACAGGCACCTGGAACGACAGCCACTGCAACGGCTGGTGGGGCACTGAACTGCGCTGTGCAGGGTATATGGGTATCATCATCAGTGGACAGGCCGACTCCCAGGTATACATCAACATTCTGGATGACAAAGTGGAGATACTGGATGCTGCCGACCTGTGGGGTGTGGATACGTTCTCAACCCAGGCAGTCCTGAAAAAACGACATTCCACTGACCGTAAGGCCAGGGTGCTGACCATCGGGACCGCAGGCGAACGGATGGCAAAACTGGCAGGCATATTTGCAGAGAACCGCACTGCAGCCCGTGGTGGACTGGGTGCAGTCATGGGCAGCAAGCACTTGAAGGCCGTAGTGGTGTCCGGGCACGGGAAATTTGAACCCGCAGACCTTGAAGCATTCAGGGCTATCAGGAAAAAAATTAACTGGAAGGTCAGGACAAGTACCGGTGTGGAAAACCTAAGGAAGATGGGTACTTCAGAACTTGTGGAAATAGTAAATGAAACCGGCGGCTGGAGTAATCGCAATTATACATCAGGACGGGACGACAAACTATCAAAGCAACTGGACGGTTTTGCCATAAAAGAAAAATTGTGGGATGGCGGCAGCAGACGCAGACCCTGCCCGGGCTGTGCCATACAGTGCAGCCACCTGGCAGTCGTGCAGGAGGGGCAATATCGTGGATTGACACACGACGGTCCCGAGTTCGAGTCCATTACCCTGCTGGGTTCCAACTGCGGAATCAATGACCCGGTAGCGGTCACGACGTGCGAACACCTGTGCGACACATACGGACTGGATAGCATTAGCACGGGCAGCACTATCGCCTTTTTGATGGAATGCTATGAACGGGGGCTGATTAGTAAGGAGGAAACGGACGGGCTGGAACTTACCTTCGGCAGTGTCGATGCGCTGATCGAAACCATCCACATGATGGGGTCAGGTGAGGGGGCACTGGCATTTGCTGCAAACGGCACCAGGGATGCCTCTGGAATAATCGGGCAGGGTACAGAAGATTTCGCTATGAACGTCAAGGGTCTGGAGATACCTGCATACCTGCCCCAGACCGCAAAGGGCCAGGCACTGGCCTATGCCGTATCAGACAGGGGTGCCTGCCACCTGCGTCCATGGACCTACGGGAAAGAAGTGCTTGGCAGGGGCGGACAACTGGACCCAATGGCCACGGCCGGAAAAGGTGAGATGGTCTGGGACGGGCAGCAGCGCAACGCTATATATGATTCTATAGGAATCTGCAAGTTTTTCACGTACGCTGCCGGATTTGATGAACTATTAGAACTATATACTGCCTCGACCGGATTTGATATGAACCGCAACGAATTCGATATGGTGGGCAGGAGAGTGGCTGTACTTACCCGTGCTTTTAACAACAGGGAAGGATTTGGCAGGGATCAAGACACCTTGCCAGGCAGGGTAATGAAAAGTGGCAGCAATCCAGTAACAGACCTGGAACTGGATGCTATGCTGGATGAATTCTATGATTCGTCTGGTTTTACCAGTGATGGAATTGTGCCCGAACAGCTATTAATAGAACTTGGGATTAAGTGAACTAATTAAGGGACTGCCCAGAAATAAGTTTGTAAAATTAACAGACGATTTGTGTAGATATACAGCAAATACGCCAATCTGAATTACAGTTTGCTACATAACAATCAATAAAAATTAACCGCCGATGAACCCGGATAAACGCAGATACAACGCCGCAAATCTGCGTTCATTTGCGTTTATCTGCGGTTTGAATTCTCCTATCTATATATCTGGTAAGAGACTATAAATTGATTTTGACAGGTTAGTATCAAGTAAGCCCTTAGTGAACCAATGTAAGTGAACCGGGTCACACCATCATGGATCTCAACTCTTCCACCAGTTTCTGCTGGATAGTAGAGTTGCGGTCGCCGCCGCACACACATCCCCTTATCCCGATAACATCAGGACCGATCTGGTTTATTGCCTCTATATCCTCAAACTTGATGTTACCTGCAATGGCGCTAATAAGCCCCAAGTCATGGGCAGATTCCACGAATTGTGATAGTTCCTCATTGGTCATGAACTCGAATGTTGAACGGCCGTCCTTGATGCCCGTATCCATCATTACCACATCTGCACCGTAATCTGCACAGATAGGAGGCAGTTCACGTAACGGGATGGAGTTTATACGTTTATAATCAGCATAGCCTGAAATAACGACCTTCTTACTCGGGTCATAATCCTTTACAGATCTCACCACATGCTCTACCATATCAATGGCCTGCTCAGTGGTCTGGACATCATACAATCCTACTTTTACATAGTCAGCACCTGATACGGCAGCACCCAAAGCTGCAAGGGACGCAGTTCCGGGTTTATAGTTCATATCCCCGATAGTTGCACTGACCGGGGTCTTACCCATTGCTTCTTTGACTGAGCGGATGACCCACGGGAAATTTGCACCAAGACTTCCCTCTTTCGGGTTCTTGACATCTATTATATCGGCTCCACCGTTGTAAGCAGTCTTAGCTTCCTCAAGATTGATAGGACTTACCAGTAATTTCATATACTTATACCTCTGATTCGTGAGACAGAAACTACCCTGTCGTAATATATATGTTACGATAATAATCTAACCTGGAATCTACTAATGTGGTCAATTTTCCTTCAATCAATTCATAAGACTTTAATATGAATAATGAGAATAGCAATTTCAGATAAGAAAAGTGATGAGAATAACTTATTTTAAAGTTATTATAAATACCCCATGTTTAGAATAATATTTGTCCTGGATATTTTAAACGGAAAGGTAGTGCATGCCGTAAAAGGGGAACGTGAAAAATACGGCCCTATACATAATTTCAGTAAAGTCTGTGAATCTTCAGACCCACTCCATATTGTGGATGAACTTTCACCCCGGGAGCTCTATATAGCAGACCTGAACAGGTTGGAGGGTAGTGGAAATAATGATGAGGCCATCAAGCAATTAGGTTGGAAAACCAGTTTAATGCTTGACTGTGGGGCATCCACTATGGATGATGTACACCTGGGCCAGGAGATGGCAGGCTCCGTAATCCTGGGAACAGAAACTGCAACCCTTGAGGTGGTGGAAAGTGCATCAAACTTCTATCCCCGGTCTATAAACATGAGCATTGATATCAAGGACGGCAACATCCTCACCAGTGAACCGGCCTTTAATATTCCGCCTATTGACCTGATTAAGATGCTGAATGGATATGATATTAATGACCTGGTCATACTTGAACTGAGCAAGGTCGGGACATCAAGCGGTATTAATACAGAGTTCTTAAAGCAGGTTGTGGATCATTCGAACCATAACATACTACTGGGCGGCGGTATAAGGAATAAGGATGATATCAGCCACCTGAAAGATATTGGCCTGGCAGGTGTGCTGGTGGCCACTGCGGTGCATAACGGTGCGCTGCCCCTGGATATGATTCGGTAGGTCAGGCTTTTAAGCGCAGAATAAGTTCCTCAGGGTCCAGTAGTTCCTGCTTGCCCGATTCCATATCTTTCAGCGCCACCTTACCCTGTGCCACTTCATCCTCGCCGACTATCACGGACCACCTGGCCTTAACGGTATTGGCAAATTTTAACTGGGCGCTAAAACTCCTACCCATAACGTCCACGTCTACAATTATGTGTTCCCGCAGGGAGTCGGCGATGCGCATGCCTTCTTTTCTGGTCTCGTCAAAGCAGACCACAACGGCCCGATCTTCAGCAGGAGGTTCTGTCGTACATACTTCCATTACCCTGTCAAACCCGAGGGCAAAACCTGTGGATTCCACTTCTTTCCCGCCGAACAGGTGGGCCAGCCTGTACGACCCGCCGCCGCAGACCTGGTTCTGCGCTCCCAGGCCGCTGCTGTATATCTCGAAGACCATGCCTGTATAATAGTCCAGGCCCCTGGCAATGCCGAAGTTGACAGTGTAGTCAAGGCCGTGGGTGTCCAGCAGCTCCAGCAGTGTCCTGAAGGTCGCCAGTTCTTCTATGTCGCCCAGAAGTGCTTTTGCTTCATCCACTGCACTGCTGCCGGTGAGTCCTATGAGCTCGAAGAGTTTTTCCCTCATCCCGATATCTGCATCGATCTCTTCCAGATAGTCTTCCAGGCCCTTGTCGTCCTTCTTATCCACGAGGCGCATTATCTGACCCTGGGTGTCGGTGTCCAGCCCCTCGAACAGGGTCCTGATTATACCCAGGTGTCCGACATGGAGTTCGCCGTCCACGCCTGCTTCGTAGAGCATCCGGCAGGCCAGGGCTATGACCTCGGCGTCGGCTTCGGGCCTGGGGCTGCCTATGATCTCGGCGCCGAACTGCCAGAATTCCCTGAAACGTCCTTTCTGGGGGCGCTCGTACCTGAAGCAGTTGTCGAAGTAGTAGAGTTTGATTGGGCGGGGTGCGCGCTGGAGTTCGCTGACGTAGAGCCTGATTACGGGGGCTGTGAGTTCGGGGCGCAGGGCTATTTCGCGCTCACCCTTGTCCTTGAAGTTGTATATTTCACCCAGGATGCCTTCGCCGGATTTTAGTGTGAATAGTTCGATGTGCTCGAAGGTGGGGGTCTTTATTTCGTTGTAGCCCCATCGTTTGGCTGTTTGGCGGAGTTTGTTTTCAATGTATCTGCGTTTTCGGGTATCTTCGGGGAGGAAGTCCCTGGTACCTCTGGGTTTGTTGATCTTCATGTGTGGGTCTCCGTTGTATGGGGGGTGATTAGGATGTTATGTGAAATAGGTTTTGTTATGGGTGGTCTTTCTAATTAGAGTACATCAGATATTATAGGCATCGTTACATCTTGTCTGGGGCATACTGGTGACTGTGAAACGGGGAATTATGCTCGTATTGATAGAAAAGTTAACTTGATTTTGTCACATTAGCTTTCTTCACATTAATATCATCGGTTGACCCTCACAATTAAAATATACATATTTAAATAGTTTATATTCATAATTATACCCCGCAGCTCTGCTGCGGTTGGGTGTGCCATCGCAACGTTTGACATATAAATTACGAATACAGCATTATAATTTTCAATTTTATCTTAAGTACCTAAGCATCCACAGACAGCCCCCCATTCCCAGAATTTCCCACTAGCAGTGCGCCCATACCCCACCCCCTGGCTAACACCAACATCACCCCACAAAATCCTCAAGAGATTCTTCCGGCTGCATCCTTTCTACAACAGGCTGCATATCAATGTACATTTTAGGAAAATCAGTCTGCCTGTACTTTTCCACCACCCTGAACCCCAGCCGCTCATAGAAACTCATACTCTCGGGCTTGGAATCCACAGTAAGGTACCGGCAGCCTATGATCCCGGACACAGATAAAGCCAGCCCGATAGCAGCCAGGACCAGGAACCTGCCAAACCCCTGCCTCTCACAAGTTTCCTCAACCGCCAGCCTGGCAATCTTGATACTTGGGTATTTATGATACGGATAACCGTCTACACCATCTGCTTCATCAATGGCCTGGACCTCTATGGTATCGGCAACAATAGCGAAAAATCCTGTAATACTCTTATTCAGGCAGCAGAGATATGTCCTGCTTATCATTTCGTTCTGGTCATCCAGGGCATCATTTATCAAAAAGTCGTTAAGTTAGGCATTTGTGGACGTAAAAGAAGTTACATCGTACCTTTTTGTTAAAGGCACAATAGAAGGTTTATCTGCAATGATTGGTTCGGATTCCATCAGTGTTTAAAATTGCATTTATATATCTGCCTGGCTTCCTTAAACATGTCCACCTGTTCTCGGGTAACTTTTGGATTTTTCTTATCCATCCAGAACTGTCTGGCATCTTCATCCTTCAGTATCAATCCAAGCTCAATTGGTTTTGCCATATTTTCTCTATT
>Ga0255456_1052_pt1 | contig 18858 bp, 16 predicted proteins | sample ANMaggQLBNCT01C7_FD_182646 | JGI IMG/M metagenome (GOLD analysis project Ga0255456, IMG submission 182646) | Sediment cell enrichment communities from methane seep in Santa Monica Basin, California, United Staets - ANME aggregate JGI... | ecosystem: Environmental > Aquatic > Marine > Cold seeps >...
TCCATCGAAGTGCAGCTCCCCTTCCTGCAGTATCGTTTTTCCCATGAGTTCAATATAGTCCCCATATGCATGGGATTACAGGACCAGGAGACTGCCACAGAAGTAGGGGACCAGCTGGCACAGGCTATAAAGGACAGTGATAACAGGATCGTTATCATCGCTTCCAGTGACTTCAGCCATTACGTGGAAGATAGTGTGGCAAAAAAGATCGATAACTATCTTATCGAACCGGTCCTGGAACTGGATGTGGACGGGTTCTATAGGCGCCTGGCAGAAAGAAACGCATCAGTCTGCGGGTACGGTCCCATCTCGGCAATGCTTACGGCATCCAAAGCACTGGGTGCTTCAAAGGGTACCCTGCTCAACTATACTACCAGTGGTGACGTAACCGGTGACACATCTGCTGTAGTGGGATATGCGGGCATCATTATTGAGTGATGATATTTTAGTATGACAATAACTACCTGTAGCGCGCCCGGCAAGATTTATTTTTTTGGCGAACATGCAGTGGTATATGGTGAGAAGGCCATTGCGTGTGCAGTGAACCTGCGAACACGGGTGAGTGTACAGCCATCCGGCGGGCACGTTATCAGTTCAAGTCTGGGTACAACCGGCCTTGATACTGTAATACACCCCTATGTTACCAGTGTATCAGGGAAATGGAACAATACATTACCGGTGGCGTAAAAGTCGATATAACATCAGACCTCCCCGTGGGTTCCGGTCTTGGTTCGTCGGCTACGGTGACCATTGCTACCCTGCGTGCATTATCTGTTCAATTCGATACTGGCCATACCCTTGATGAGATCGCTGCTATCGGGCATGCCATTGAAGGCAAGGTACAGGGTGCGGCAAGTCCTACCGACACCTTTGTATCAACAATGGGCGGCGTGGTCACCATACCTGGCAGGAAAAAATTATCACTACCGGAGTGTCCCATTGTCATTGGTTATACTGGCAGTTTTTCATCTACCAGGGAACTGGTGGCGAATGTCAGGTCACTCAAAGAGGATTACCCGGTAGCAATTGACCCGATCATCAATACCATTGGCAGCCTTTCCGGTTACGGTGAAGTATTGATTGAAGACAGGGATTATATTGCACTGGGAGGTCTTATGAATATCAACCACGGTCTGCTCGATGCATTGGGTGTAGGTTCACTGGAACTCTCGAACCTTGTCTGGGCAGCCCGGAAGGCCGGTGCATGGGGTGCCAAGACCACAGGCGCAGGAGGAGGGGGCTGTATGGTCGCTATCACTGATCACCCGGAGGAAGTGGCAGATGCGATTATTTCTGCTGGTGGGGTGGCTATTATTACAAGTCCTACTCACGAAGGGGTGAGGGTTGAATGAAAGACCTGCCCGGCCTGACTGTACTGAAGATAGGCGGTAGTATTATTACTGAAAAATCCAGCCAGACCCCAAAGGCCCTGCCTGATGAAATTAATCGCATTGCAGGTGAGATTGCGGGCATGGCTGTGGAGGCTGCAAACAAAGGCAACCTGATAGCGGTTCACGGTGCGGGTTCTTTCGGGCACCCTCTTGCAAGGGAATACCGGCTCACTGAACAATTCGATATGGAAGGTGTCATCGAGACGCATCGTAGTGTCAGGAAATTGAACAACATGGTTGTTGATGCCCTGAACCGGGCTGGAATGCCAGCAGTTCCTGTACATCCTTTTGGAAGTTTTTTGCTTGATAACGGACGTATCAGTGAAATGTTTGGTGCCAATATCAGTGTAATGCTTAAAAGGGGTATGGTCCCTGTACTTCATGGTGATGTGGTCATGGATGCAACAAGAGGTGCAGCCGTTTTAAGCGGCGACCAGGTGGTCCCGTATATTGCACAAAAGCTGGGTGCTGAAAGTATCGGTATCGCCAGCGTGACAGACGGGGTACTGGATGACAAAGGACACACAGTGCCTGTGATAACACCTGCAACATTTAATGAGGTAAAGATCCACATTGGCGGGTCTTCACATACCGATGTTACCGGAGGCATGCTTGGAAAAGTAACCGAACTGGTAGACCTGGCTGACAGGTCGGGCATCAGCAGCCGGATATTCAATGCATCGATACCAGGGAACGTTCGTGCATTCCTGGATGGTGCGACACCGGGTACACTTATACAAAAGGATAAGTGAGTTCTTAACAATAATGGTAAGGGAAACATGAGTACATCGAACAGAAAGATCGAACATCTTGAATTATGTGCCAACCGGAATGTGGAAGCAAACAGGGATGAGCACAATTTCAGGCGCACAGGGTTCGAGGAAATAATACTTGTACACAATGCACTGCCAGGGATCAACAAGCAGGAGATAGATACTTCTGTTGAGTTTATGGGTCACAGGTTAGCATTCCCCTTATTGATAGCTTCCATGACCGGAGGACATCCCGATACTGCGGAGGTGAACGAGGCACTGGCACTTGCTGCACAGGAGATGGGAATAGGCATCGGTGTAGGCAGCCAGAGGGCTGCCATCGAAGACCCTACCCAGGAGGAATCGTTCAGGATAGTAAGAGACGCCGCACCTGATGCTTTTGTTTACGGGAATATTGGCTTGCCCCAGCTTAAGGAATACGGGGTTAAAGGTGTCAGGCAAGCTGTTGAAATGATCGATGCCGATGCCATAGCCATACACCTGAACTTCCTGCAGGAGGCAATCCAGCCCGAAGGTAATACAGATGCAAGAGGAGGGCTTGGACTTATCAAACAGGTATGTGACGAACTTACGATACCTGTGATAGCCAAGGAGACGGGAGCTGGTATCAATCGCGAGGTAGCGCAGCAGTTGTGCGATGCAGGTGTGTCTGCCATAGATGTAGGTGGCCTGGGCGGTACAACCTGGGCTGGTGTTGAGGTCTACAGGGCCAGGCAGCAGTCCGATACCATGAGCGAAGAACTGGGTAACCTGTTTTGGGACTGGGGTATACCTACGGCCATTAGTGTGATAGAGAGTAACATTTCAGTGCCGGTTATCGCAACCGGGGGAATACGTACAGGAGTAGATATGGCGAAATCCCTGGCAATAGGTGCCAGCGTGTGCGCTGCAGCACTGCCGCTGGTTGTACCGGCGTTAAATGGACCGGAAGATGTGAAGGCCAGGCTTGGTGCCTTCCTGCAAGAATTAAAGACTGCCATGTTCCTGACCGGCAGCGCTACCATTGGGGAGCTTATGCAATCCCGGGTAGTAATTACAGGAAAAACTAATGAGTATTTGAATGAACGCGGGTTTGATACTACCCGGTTTGCGTGTAGATGAAATGAAAAAATAGTTATAGAAAATATATTAATATTTTAAAAGGAGAATTTTTAATGACAGATATAGGAATCATAGCTGTAGGCGGCTATAACGAAATGGGCCGCAACATGACAGCAATACGAGTGGGTGAAGAAGTCATCATAATGGATATGGGACTCCGTCTTGACAGGGTCCAGATACATGAAGATGTTGAGATTGATCAGAAAAATTCCCGGGACCTTATCAATATGGGTGTAATACCCGATGACAGGGTGATGAAGCAGGTTGGAGGAAAGGTAAAGGCCATCGTGTGCACTCACGGGCATCTGGACCATATTGGTGCCATACCAAAACTGGCACACAGGTATGATGCGCCTATCCTATCCACACCGTATACAACAGAGCTGATCAAGCAGCAGATAAGTAATGAGAAGAAATATAAGGTGAACAACAAGGTAGAGGCCCTTCCAACAGGCCAGATGTATGAGGTGAGCCCCAATATATCAATTGAGCTCATAAGGGTGCAGCACAGTATCATTGATGCAGCCTTTGCCGCCATACACACGCCTGATGGTATCATACTGTATGCAAACGATTTCAAGATAGACCGTACACCAACTATAGGCGAAGCACCTGATTTTGAGCGGCTGCGGCAGATCGGGAAAGAAGGTGTGACCCTGATGATCACGGAAAGTACCAACTCTGACCGTAAGGGCAAGACCCCGTCTGAAAAGATAGCAGCGGATTTGGTATCTGATGTGCTGTTGGGTACCGAGGAGGCCGAGTCCGGTGTGATCGTTACTACGTTCTCATCCCATATAGCCAGGATAAAGTCCATAATTGATGCAGCAGCAGAGATGGGGCGCATCCCTGTGTTACTGGGACGTTCGATGGAGAAGTATGTTGGTACTGCCGAAAAGATGGGATTTTTGAAATTCCCTGAGAACCTTGAGATATACGGCCACCGGAAATCAATTGATAAGGCCCTGAAACGCATTAATAATGAAGGCAAGGAAAAGTACCTGCCCATTGTCACAGGTCATCAGGGCGAGCCCGGTGCCATACTGCCCAGGATAGCTTCAAATGGTACTGATTATAAGATAGAAAAAGGTGACAAGGTGGTATTTTCGGCAAACGTGATACCAAATCCCCTGACCCGGGCTAACCGGTATTCGCTTGAAACGAAACTGGGAATGAAGGGGGCACGGATATATGATAATGTACATGTTTCAGGTCATGCGTACAAGGAAGACCACTGGGAATTGCTAAGGTTAATAAGTCCCGAATATGTGATACCTGCACACGGAAATATTGAGATGCATGGTCATTATATGGAAATGGCAGAAGACGCGGGTTATGTTTTCGGTGAGAATGTACTTATTATGCGTAACGGTGAAGAGATACTTGTGGAATAATTTGATACTATGCAGGAGATTTATATGGATTTACTTGAAGAAATAAACAAAAGAGGCTCAATGGTGGATGGGGCCATCCAGAACCTGATGCCGATAGGAGAGCCTGATGAACTCTATCGTGCCATGCGATACCTATTTGATGCAGGTGGAAAACGGTTGCGGCCTGCGGCTCTTTTCCTTTCCACCGAAGCCGTTGGCGGAGATCCACATGATGTTATTCCTGCAGCTACCACAGTTGAACTGGTCCATAACTTCACCCTCATACATGACGATATCATGGATCAGGATAACCTCAGGCGCGGGATGCCTGCAGTCCATGTGAAGTGGGGTTTGTCCGGTGCTATACTGGCAGGTGATACGTTGTATTCCAAGTCGTTCCACATCCTCAGCCAGACCAGGACTGACGCAGCCAGGATGGTGGAATGCATGGTCATGATGTCCATTACGTGTATAGAGATCTGTGAAGGACAGTGGACTGATATCAGTTTTGAGAAAAGGAATAATGTATCTGAGGCAGAGTACATGGAAATGGTGGAAAAAAAGACCGCCATACTGTATGCAGCATCCTGTAAGATGGGAGCTGTCCTCGGCGGCGGGACTGCTGATCAAGCCCAGGCACTGTGGGATTTTGGACGGCTGACCGGCGTGGGTTTCCAGATATATGATGATGTACTGGACCTGATCACGCCTGAAGATGTGCTGGGAAAGGTCAGGGGAAGTGACCTGATGGAAGGCAAGCAGACCTTAATTGTCATCCACGCCAGGGAAAATAATGTGAAACTGGACGTTTTCGGCAAAAGAGAGGCTACCAGGGAGGAGATTGATGATGCCCTGGAAATGCTTGAAAATTCGGGTTCCATTGACTATGCCCTGACCACTGCCCGGAATTTTGTGGCCGAGGGTAAGGCAAAACTGGATATCCTGCCCGAAAGCGAAGCAAAGGATATACTGCTGGCACTGGCAGATTATATGATCGAACGGAAATTTTGATAATTCTAATAATTGAAGATTCCAATACTGATAATTCCAATAACTGAAGATTCCAACAATTAAATTCTATTTCAAGTATGATGACCGAACAATGCGAAGCATGCAAGGGCACAGGATATATTGATTCCTCTAAGCAGGAATGTCCTGACTGCAAGGGATCAGGCAAACCTAAGAGTCTTGACCTTACCAAAATGACAGAAAAGGACCTGGGAAGCCTGCTGGAAGGCGGGGGAAAATGCCAGAAGTGCGGCGGCTCAGGTATTATCACTGTAAAGCAGAAATGCGAGGTCTGCGGGGGCAGGGGTGAGAAGGCCAACTGCCGAATATGCGGCCAGTCCCTTGATGCTGATACACAAGGTGATATGTGTGCTTCCTGCGCAACTAAACCACTGGTACAAAAACTTAGTCCTGCCTGTGATACTTCTGATCTGGAAATTGGCATGACCTATGAGGGAGTCGTGGACAGCCTGGCCAATTTCGGTGCCTTCGTGAACCTTAACCCGCGTACCCGCGGGCTGGCACACGAGAAGCACCTGACCAGGACCCCTGACGTGGGGGAGACGATCTTTGTACAGGTGAAGAACATTGCATCTAACGGCAACATAGACCTTGTGCCTGTGACCCTCCAGGAATACCAGTTGCTCCAGGTTGAGAAGGATATACCCCGTACCCAGATATCCAAACTTCGCGATCATATCAGCAAACTGGTGCATATATCAGGTGAGGCCATCCAGATAAAGCAGACAGGCGGCCCGACAATATTTACGGTGTCGGATGAGACCGGGACCGTGCCATGTGCAGCCTTTGAGAAGGCGGGGCAGCGTTCATATCCTGAGATAGAATCAGATATGATCGTTAAAGTAGTGGGTGAGCTTAGCGTAAGGAACAGCGAACTGCAGATCGAGATAAGGGAAATACGGCAGATGTGGGGGGCAGAATCGGCTGCTATCAAGGAGGAGATAGAGAGTGCCCTTGATGAGTGTTCCGAGCCCCATGAGACCGAGTTCTTGGTCGTAAGCCCGATACTGGAAGCGCTGCGGCCAAAGATGCGCCTGGTCGCCAAGGAGATACGCAGGGCTATTTTCCATTCACGACCCATTGTATTGCGCCATCATGCAGATGCAGACGGCATCACTTCGGCCATTGCTATCGAGAAAGCGGTAATACCCTTGATACAGGAAGTGGGCGGGTCGGATGCCGGATATCATTTTTACAGACGTTCACCAAGCAAGGCACCGTTCTATGAGATGGTGGATATTACCAGGGACATTTCCTTTGCCACTGCTGATAATGAGAGGCACGGGCAGAAAATGCCGCTGGTGCTTTTAATGGATAACGGTTCTACTGAAGAGGATGTGCCTGCCATGCTGCAGGCTAAGGTGTATGGCATGGACATGGTGGTAGTGGACCATCATCATCCCGACGATGTAGTAGACCAGTACCTGCTGGCACACGTGAACCCGGCCCATGCAGGCGGGGATTTTGGCATTACTACGGGCATGCTGGGTACCGAGATTGCCAGGATGATAAATCCTGATGTGACAGAGGAGATACGCCACCTGCCTGCGGTATCAGCAGTAGGTGATCGCTCAGAAGCACCCGAGGCCACAAAGTATATTGAACTGGTAGCATCGCGGTACAGCCTGGATGATTTGAAGGATATGGCGCTGGCACTGGATTATGAGGCGTTCTGGCTGCGTTTCAGTGAGGGCAAGGGTATTACTTATGATATCCTAAACCTGGGTAATCTGAAGAGGCACAGGGAATTGGTGCCGCTTTTGGTGAAGCAGGCCAATGCGGCCATTGAGACGCAGCTTGAAGCTTCACTGCCGTCGGTCAAGACCCAGGAACTGCCAAGCGGGGCGCTGCTGCATGTGCTGGATGTGGAGAATTTTGCGCATAAGTTCACGTTCCCGCCGCCGGGTAAGACCAGCGGTGAGGTGCATGACCGGCTGTGCCACAAGTATCCTGATAAGGCGATAGTGACACTTGGGTACGGGCCGGATTTTACTGTGCTGCGAAGCCGGGGTGTGCTGATGAATATCCCGCAGATGGTAAGGGAACTGCAGGAGGAGATACCTGAGGCCAGTATCAATGGCGGCGGGCATCTGGTTGTGGGGAGTATCAAGTTCGTTGGCGGTTTGAGGACGAAAGTGCTTGCGAAGTTGGCTGAGAAAATCGGGCGGGCTGAAGTGGAGATGGGGTGAAAGGGTGAACAATGGGGAGATTTGAATTCTGGTTTATTCCCTTTCTGTTTTGATGGTAACAATGGTTTAGTTCAGTAATTCCAGCTTATATTCAGGAACATAATATTCATTATTTATCATATGACCACTTTGCGCTCTTTGCGTACTTTGCTGTGAATAATAATAGTGATGGGAAGACATTGTTTTCAAATATATTGCCACCGCAAAGAGCGCAAAGTTCGCAAAGAGTAAGTTTAATTTGTTTGGTTTTTAACTATATTGTTCTGTTTTTCCAGCTATTTTGATAGAATTTGAATATCTTTGAATAACTTTGTCGTATTGTTCTATCTGGTAAAACTGCATGCATCGTTCAATTGTTGGAATACTTCTTTTATATTCTTCAATCTTAATGTTTTCTACTTCAGCGTCATTCGGTTTTGTAGAATGTATAAATGCCTTGAATTCCTCTATTATTTTATCATCAGCTTCGATCATGGCAATGACTGTCTGAACATCGTCAATAAAGGTATTAAACGTATAAAAGTTATCTACTCCAAGAGAAACTGCCTTAGTCACCAAAAGCACTCTGTAACCTACATCATGAGTTTTTTTACCTTCGATATTGAATTTTAATTTCATGATAAAACTCAGTCATCTTCAATTGATTTATATTTACCTTTTTATCAGTGAACTGTTGCCTATGTGACCAAAGAATATAATGACACCATGTTCTGATCATCACATTCCCGCCGCCGGGTAAGACCAGCGGTGAGGTGCATGACAGGTTGTGCCGCAAGTATCCTGATAAAGCGATAGTGACACTTGGGTACGGGCCGGATTTTACTGTGCTTCGCAGCCGGGGTGTGCTGATGAATATTCCACAGATAGTACGGGAGCTGCAGGAGGAGATTCCCTCGGGGAGTATCAATGGCGGCGGGCTGAGGACGAAAGTACTGGCGAAACTGGCTGAGAAGATTGGGAAGGCTGAGGTTGAGATGGGGTGAACTACAGGGAGATAAATTCTGGTTTATTCCCTTTCTGGCTGGCAAAGGTAAGGGGTGCAAGGTGATAGGGATTAACATACCACTTGGTCTTTTTTTAATTTTTTACAAAATTATATTTTATTTGTTTCGTGCCTTTTTAAAATTTTCTTGCACAATTGCCCATTCTCGTGGGAACTCAGTTTCAGTTAAAATCCTCAGTGCCGCCTCGTAACATTCAATTGCATTTTGCAGGTTCTGGCCCCTATCTCCCGCAGGCAGGTCGCCATATGCAATCCCCAGATTATTCTGCGTCATGGCCCAATCTAGTGGAAAGTTGGTCTCGGTGTAAACCCTCAGTGCCGCTTCAAAGCATTGAATTGCATTTTGTATGTTCTGGCCCCTATCTCCAGCAAGCAGGTTGCCATATGCAATTCCCAGATTGTTTTGCGTCATGGCCCATTCTCGTGGGAACTCGGTCTCGGTGCGAACGTTCAGTGCCACTTCAAAGCATTGAATTGCGTTTTGCAGGTTCTGACCCCTATCTCCAGCAGGCAGGTCGGCATATGCATTCCCCAGATTATTCTGGGTCTTGGACCATTGTAGTGGAAAATCGGTCTCGGTGTAAACCCTCAGTGCCGCTTCAAAGCATTGAATTGCGTTTTGCATGTTCTGGCCCCTATCTCCAGCAGGCAGGTTGCCATATGTAAGCCCCAGATTGTTTTGCGTCATGGCCCATTGTAGTGGAAAATCGGTCTCGGTGTAAACCCTCAGTGCCGCCTCATAACATTGAATTGCGTTTTGCAGGTTCTTGCCCCTATCTCCAGCAGACAGGTCGGCATATGCAAGCCCCAGATTGTTCTGGGTCGCAGCCCATTCTAGTGGGAACTGGTCTTCAGTGTAAACCCTCAGTGCCGCTTCACAACATTGAATTGCATTTTGCAGGTTCTGACCAATATCTCCAGCAGGCAGGTTGACATATGCACCCCCTAGATTATTCTGCGTCATGGCCCATTCTCGCGGGAACTCGGTCTCGGTGTAAACTCTCAGTACCGCCTCGTAATATTGAATTGCATTTTGCAGGTTCTGACCCCTATCTCCAGCAGGCAGGTCGGCATATGCATTCCCCAGATTATTCTGCGTCATGGCCCATTCTCGCGGGAACTCGGTCTCGGTGTAAACCCTCAGTGCCGTAGTATAGTGCTCTATAGCAACACTGAGTATAGACCCCATCGCAAGTTGGGGTGTTTTCCATAGAGCATAACCAATCGTATTATGTGCACGACCCCACATTTCATTACCCACAATACGGCGGTCATGGTCGTCAAGAGGTGTTTCAGCCCACCATTTCAATAGTCTCCTGGCCTGGATAATGTTCATGGTTTCCATAGATTTTTCATAACGTGTCCCCCATTCACTTAACATATTATCCGGGTTTAGAATCCAGTGATGATACCAGCACAGTGCCGTCTCCTGCCGGGTCTTCCAGTAATTGCAAAACCATTCGTGGACCCCCCTCCACTTCTCATCTTTAAACTTTTTGGTGAGCACATCCCGCATGACCTTATGGAATCTGTAGAACCCATTGGGTTGAAGTTGCATGAACGAAAAATTGGTAAGTCTCTCCCACCCTGAACGCCCATTATGGTGCTTGCGCTCATCATCCAGCGTAAGTGCGCACTCTTCATCAAAGCGGGGTGTGAGGCTGAGTTCGGTTACCCACAGTTCCATTGCCCGGCTATCAAGAGACTTGAAAAAACGGGTTGCAAGTTCATTCTCTACTTTACTGGACGGGATATCGCCGAACATATCAGGACTCGGGTCATCACCCTGTTTTTCCCTATAATTCAATACGATATCGGCACATAACGATAAGTAAAACGGATGAAATGCTGTCTTAGCTGTATCGGTACTCGACACTTCGTTACAGCATCCGATGATGGCATCCTGCAGGGCCGTAGGTCCGTTTTTTTCAGGTGAAGGACCAATGCCACACTTGGATAAAAAAAGCTGAGCGTCGTGGAAAGACAATCCACCTAAGATATTCTGGTCAAGCTCATCCTCCCATTCAGGGTCATCTTCAGCCCATAGCAGACGGTCCTTTCCACATATCAAAGGCAGAACGCCCACATCCGGATGAATGCAATAACTGACAAGTTCCCGCACCCATTCATCCAGCAAGCGTGCTTGTGCCGATAATCCCCCCTCACGTCCGGACCAAAGCGATTCATAAGTGTCAATGAATATCACTGCTCTGCAAGTTTTTCCATCACGCTCAGGCAGCCCCTCAGCCAGATCCTTCACAAAATTGCTTATGAGTTCGCTTGAGAGTGTACCATCCCCATCCAGCGCGCGTTTACGTAATTCTATCACTTCTTCAGTCTTGAAAACACGTCGAATCCTTTTTTCAAGTTCAGGGGATTGCTGGATCATACTTTCAACCAAACCTGTCAACCCACTTACTGGAGCATCTAATAAACTAGTTGCAAAATTAAACATATTATTTAGTGTAGGATTCGTTTTCACCAGCGGCTCCGATTCGCCACCTTCGTAAGCAGCGATTACAGCCCAGCAAAGATCAAAGCGAGGGAAATTAAGCTTAAACCCACGTTGTTCAAAATCGAATCTCATATTCAAAAGAACTTCACGATAAGCATTGGTCTGATCTTTAATGCTCTCCATATCAAACTGTGCAAAAGGCACAGGTGGATCATATTTTTCCAATCTGTCGCACAGTTTACGCTGGAGTGCTGTTTTACCAATACCTCCAACACCGTAGAATGTTAGAGCTTTAAATGAATCATTATCCGACTTATTCAGGTAGTCATCCAGTAGTGCGATGGCTTTCTCGCGGTTGGTAAAATATTGAAGGACATTATGTTGAATATAATTTTTATCGTGGAAGGGATTGCGTTTAATCATAAGAATTAAACTCCGATTTTAGAGTATGGATTTGATATATTTTTGGATATAATGTATTGAGTAAGTATAAAATCCTATTTGTAAAAAGATGATGTCTTGGCTGGGGCCCTCCAATTATCAAGTCTTATCCTGCATACCTTTCATCCTCTACAAAGCCCATACCCTATACGGTAAAAATTCTATCATCCACTCATCCACAGACATAATCTCGCTATGATTCAAAGTCACAATCAAACCCCTGTCCAGACCGAAATGACCCATAGCCCGGCGCAGCCCATCTACCTCCCGTGCCTTTGTCGAAGCATCTGAAACATCCAGGCATACATTGATCAAACCAGCAGGCTCTGTACCTTTCCAGATAAGGAAATCTACCTCCTTTTTATCCATCAGGCGGTATATCTCACACCCTTTCCTTCTAAGGTCAAGAAATACTGCATTTTCCAGCAATTTCCCCCTGTCCGACGAGAATCGATGTGAAGACACTAAAAGCAGACCATTATCAACAACATATACTTTCCGACATATCGTACAAAAAATGATTTATTTATACGACATATCCTCAATTCAGACCTTTGACTTATTTTACTAGCGATTGTTCAAACAAAACCGGGCTGAAATAGAACAGCAACTTTAAATGAATATATCCTTATCACCTATTGAGGAGTGAAAACCCAATGAAGGACATTAATCTTGAACCGAGAACCAGCATACCTGCATCAAAACCCATCGGCCTGGCAGATTCAATAGAATATTCAACAGATTCAGTGGTCAGCCGTACCCTTATCGAGAACAAGGCAGGCACCATCACCCTGTTCGCCTTTGATGCGGGCCAGGGGCTTAGCGAGCATTCGGCCCCTTTTGATGCCGTGGTACAGGTACTGGACGGGGAGACCGAACTCACCATCGGCGGCGAGAAAGTGAACGCATCTTCCGGCCAGATGGTGGTAATGCCAGCGAATGTACCCCATGCACTGCAGGCCAGGCAGAGGTTCAAGATGCTGCTGACCATGCTGCGGGCATGAGCCTGGGCATGCCCTGATCCATATCGATCGACTTCCCATCCTTACATCATATCTACCCCGGCCGTACACCCAAGCCGTACACTCCGTCCGTACACCCCAACCTTGCGCCTATCAGATATCAAGCAGCCATTTCCAGAGTGGATAATATGCAATCTTCACCCTGCTGTGATAATACCTTGACCTGTGGTCGGTGTGTATTTACTACAAGGCCTGGCCGGGCTGAAGTAAAATGAGTTAAACACATCAGCGCATAAGCCATTTCCACAGTGGTATGATTTTAATTCTACCCTCTGTTTTCTCCAGGTCTTTTGTCAATAAGATCAATTCCTTAACCTTTGGCGAGAATTCGTCTGCAAATTCCAGCAGTGCTTTAGTCTCCCTTTCATCAATCTCATCAGTATATGAAACATTTATCGCAGTCAATGAACTGTCCCTGTCCTTTATGACAAAATCAACTTCACCTTTGTTTTTCCAGTAGTACGGTTCTTTACTTCTTCTTTTCAGCTCAAGGAACACCAGGTTTTCAGCCAGTCTCCCCTCATCCTTTGAAAACATGAATGATACTGCATTTCGCAGGCCGTTGTCAATACAGTAAACCTTGCGGGGATTTACCTGCTGTTTTTTTAATGAATAGCTGAATATGGGAACAAGATATACCAGGTTGATATCTTCAAGATATGACAGGTATTCCATTAACGTATCTTTTCCCACTGGCATATCCTTCTTGATGGTTCTATAAAATGAATTTACACTAAACGTCGTACCTATATTTGTGATAAGGAATTTAACAAGCAATTTCAACAGGGAAGTATTTCTTATGGAAAATCTTTCAACAAGATCCCTGTAGATAAACATCTCAAAATAGTTGCGCAATATATCCTGCCTAAGTTCTTCGGCCTCAAGCACTACTTCAGGAAAACCACCACCAACAAGATATTCACTGAAAAGTTTCTTTACCTTGAATCTCGCATCTGTATATTCAAAATCTTTGTTGAGTGTGACCTGCCTGAATCTTAAGAATTCTTCAAAACTCAACGGGAACAGGTAGTATGAGAGAGTTCTGCCTCTTAGGCTTGTAGCAATCTCTTTACTGAGCAATTTGGAGCTTGAGCCGGTAATATATATTCTTGCATTTTTTTTATCATGCACTCGTCTTATGAACAATTCCCAGTTGTCTATATTCTGTATCTCATCAAAAAAAAGATAAAGTGTTTCGCTGGTATTTTCCGGATAAAGCTCGTAATAGGCTTCCAATATCGTATTTAATTCTTTAACATTTAATGGCAGGATCCTGTCATCTTCAAAGTTGATGTATAATATCTGGCTCGGGTTTATGCTGTCTTCGATCAGGTTATTTATCAACTGGTAAAAGTAAAATGTTTTTCCAGCTCTTCTTAGACCGATAAGGCTGATCACTTTTTGTGTTTCAGGTATTGTAAGCTTTCTTTCATACAGTTCAGGTAATCGTGCCTCATGGAACTCTTTTATGATGTATTTGAACATTTCTTTTTTTGTCATAGTCGTATATATAAGACTGAATCTATATAAATTTATACTTGTATGAACGACCAGTTTATAGTTATTTTATCCTTGTATTTAAGACCGGTTACTTATTCCAACATCTGGAATATTTGATATATTTTGTATTCCAGATGTAGGAATTTATGGTGGCAATTTTATTCTGGTAATTGGAATATATTGAAATAATTTAATTCCAGTGCCTGGAATATATAGTAACATATTAATTCCAGTAACTGGAGCAGAAAAGGCTGAACATGGGGATATACTTCAGCAGGATTACTATTCAGGCCAGTGGCAGCAGCCGAGAGCGTCCATGCTATGAACCACCTGCGGGTAATGGGTGTAATAAGCAGTACTGCCGATAACATGGATAGAGCGAGATGGTACATAGAAGCAGTGAGAGAATATTCATACTCGTATCCGGAACTGGGTTTACAGATAAGTGCATCAAGTATATGGACGAAAACAACAGGATATATCCGGATATGAAGGATATCACGGCGTTGTTCAGGCAATCATGAATTCGGCATCCTATTAACAGATAAAAATCATTAAACCATAGATGTCGTACCAGGAATACCTTGCTGCCAGGGACACCGTGACCACTATTGGCCAGCCTGTAATTACAGTTATATTAATTGTCTCTCTGCTGCTTGGTGCGGTCTCCCTGTATCACATGGTTATGAGGGATAACAGGGCGTATATGCTGTCAGCCCAGCTCAGGAAAATAGTTACCTTGCTGCTTATCCTGGGATTTATAATCATTGCCTGGTTCCACCTGCGCATCTACCAGACAATAGAACTGGTCTACCCGCCTGAACTGGCAAATTACATGGCCAGTACCATGGGTACCAGTGCAACATCCCTGAGATTCGCCGTGCCCCTGTGGATAGAAACTGAAAAATTATATTTCTGGACCCTGTGCCTGTCTATTTTCCTTGCAGTAAGCAATTACCGCTATGATTTTATAAGGACAAAAATAACAGCACTGTTCTCATCGGCCATGAATATCATGCTGGCAGCCTTTGGTATACTAACATATTATACCTCAAACCCGTTCAGGGAACCCCTGCCCGGCCTGCACTTAGAGATCACAGGCTGGTACCAGGCCGCAGGTGTGGGAGATCCCAATGTGTTATACGGTGCACTGTACCAGTTGTATTTCCGCATCATATATTTCTACAATTCAGAGTATATGTGGACCCATCCGCCCATGCTCTTTATCGCATATGCATCCCTGGTAGTCACCTTTGTGGGCTGTGTGTTCATGCTGTTTAGGCGCGAGAAGATATTTGACCGCATCTCATACAGCCATGCCAAGGTCGGGTACCTGCTGCTCACAGTAGGCATGCTCATCGGCTACCCCTGGGCTGTGGTGGCATGGGAAGGCAAGGACTGGTGGTGGGACCCAAAGATCAATGGCAGTATCATGATGTGGGTACTGTACAGTGCATACCTGCACACCCGGATATATCTTAAACGGCGCAACATGTGGCGGGCCACTGCCATACTGGGTATTATCTGTTTCCTGTCACTGGTGTTCACCTACCTGCTGACATATATTGCGCCAGGGATACATGCCATAACACAATAAAGAGGAAAGTGGAAGAATGGAAGAGGGAAGAATGAAAGAGGTATCCACTTCAAATCCAAGGGTAATTTAAAAATTATTAGACAGGATCGACAGGATATACCGCAACGTCAACATCCTGTAAATCCTGTAAATCCAGTCAAAATACCATGCTTTTTGAAGTGTATACTGAAAGAGGGAAGAGTGGAAGACTGAAAAAGGAGAATTGGAGAATAGAATATGACGCCGGAATTGAATATTAAACCGAAGACCTATGACTTCTACCTGATGCTTCTCACATCAGCGGTGCTGGTGGTGATAGGTCTGATATGCCTGTATGGTATTGGCTATTATACATACACTAACGAGACTGCACCCCAGTGGACCCAGACCCAAATGTACGGGGATTATATCGACAGCATGAACCAGCTTATTTATCCATTCGTCGTGCTGCTGCTTGTGGCACTGGGACTGTGTATACCCAAACGGATAGTACCCAGGCAGTCACTCCTGGCCGCAGGAACCGGCATACTGGCAGCTACTTTCTTAATAGCACTAATTACCAACATAGGCACCAGCCTGGCATTCCTGCTTGCCGTATCCATAGTGGTACAGGCGGCGGTCATGGTATTGACCATGCTGGGGCAAGGCGCTCTGACCTATGAGCGGGAAGGGTATTTTGTGCAAACCGGATCGTCCATGCTGCATCTGGGCACGGTAATATTTGTGTTCGATTTCGTGAGCATGCGCACCAGCGAGCTTCACCTGGGCGTGTTCTGGGTGGCAACTATCCTGATAACCGTGGGTACTGTGCTGTCGTTCTATCCGGGCGAGGCAGGGAATATTGCCAGGTTCTTGCGACAAGGCAGTAAAAGTCCCTGAAATGATGCGCATTGCCACTGGCCGTAATTCGAATACCATAAATAATATCTTGTACATATCTTTAGTAGGTTTAGATATGAACAGGACACTGACGTTCGGGGGCAGGACGCAGGAACCGGATATCCGCATGCTGTCTGAAATTGAAGCAGTCCTGCTTGACAGGGAGATACTCCAGGGCGGGGACAGGGAACTCTATTATATGTACCGGGACCTGGCACTTAGCCAACGTGATCGTGATACTATGCTCGAACACGGCCTGCGCTATGATATCACCATCATCCCCCCAGCCATGCTGGGCAGGGAATATGTGAAGACTGCAGGACATTACCATCCTCATGCACCTGGTACGGATATGTCATATCCGGAAGTGTATGAAGTACTCGCCGGCGAGGGGCATTACTTGTTGCAAAAGCTAACAGACGACGGTTCGGTGATCGATGTAGTGCTGGTACGGGCATTGGTAGGAGATAAAGTGATCATTCCGCCGGACTACGGCCATGTGACCATCAATACCAGCAATAAAGAACTTAAGATGGCAAACTGGGTGTCCAGGGAGTTCTCTTCTATGTATGAGCCATACGTGGAACTGCATGGTGCGGCCTACTATCTGACAGAGGATGGATTTATTGCCAACCCCGGTTACAGGGATGCACCTGAGGTCAGGAAGGTAAAGCCTAAGAGTTTCAGTGAGGTGGGGCTGGTCCGGGGCAGGGAGATATACGGGCTTGTGCGGGAGTTGGGTAAGCTGGATTTCCTGAACAGGCCGCAGGAGTTCGGGTGGTTGTTCGAGGATGTGCTTTAAAAGGCTGATGGTTAACGACATGATCAAGATACTTATGAAGCTTACACCAAATGACCAAAATATCTATTTTTCGGATATTGAAGTAGGAAAACAAAGTTTTTTGAAGGAGCAAATCATAGGATATAATTAGTAATCGCAAATTATTAACAAAATATGGCCAGGTGAGATAATACGGGTTATACATGTATATTTTTAGTAGATTCACGCTGCACAGCAAGTGTAAGTCATTATTTTCCAGATGAGGCACACATGAAGAAATACTGCTATAGCCTTAATGCTCAAAATTGCCCTATCCTGCTGGTGTATGTAACAAGACCTGGTGCTTTTACTGACGGATGGTAGCACAATTCAAGTGTTGTTTCGAACATTTTATTTATTTATACCACGTATCAGTTGTTTGATTACCATGTGTGAATTACATGCCATTCTAATTGACGGGAAGGATAAAACAACATTAATGGAAGATGTTGTACGGTTGGCTGTGGATGGAAATGAGATCACCATCACAGGAATTTTTGGAGATATCATGACATTACCCGGACGGATACTATACGTGGATATGACGAAAAATGAAGCACTAATAGAAAATATCGATTAGAATACATCAAAAAAATGACCATTGCTATAACAAAAATGAGGGGATAATAAAATGTCAAAAGCAAAGATTGCTATTAATGGATACGGCACCATCGGAAAGCGAGTAGGAGATGCAGTTTCTGCACAGGATGATATGGAGATAGTGGGCGTAGTGAAAACCCGCCCGACATTCGAAGCTAAACTGGCAGTAGACAGGGGTTTTGACCTGTATGCATCAACTTCCGATAAGATAGAAGCCTTTAGCAAGGCAGGCATTGAGGTTTTAGGTACACTGGACGAACTGCTCGATAAGGCAGACCTGATAGTAGACTGCACCCCCGGCAAAGTAGGTGCCACATACAAGGACCTGTATGTGAAACATGGTGTAAAGGCCATCTGGCAGGGCGGTGAAGCCCATGAGTTGGCAGGATTTAGTTTCAACTCTGAAGCCAATTATAACGATGCCATTGGCAGGGACCTGACACGCGTGGTCAGCTGCAACACCACCGGACTGACCAGGGCACTGTATCCCCTGGACCAGGAATACGGTGTTAAAAAGTCCAGGGTCACCCTGATGCGAAGGGGGGCAGACCCGGGAAATATCAAGAGCGGCCCGATAAACGCTATTGTACCCAATCCTATCAGCTTACCCAGCCATCACGGGCCGGATCTGAATTCCATCCTGCCGCATCTCGAAATTGCTACGGTGGCTGTGAAACTGTCCACCACTATCATGCATTTCCATGCA
>Ga0255456_1006_pt2 | contig 18741 bp, 13 predicted proteins | sample ANMaggQLBNCT01C7_FD_182646 | JGI IMG/M metagenome (GOLD analysis project Ga0255456, IMG submission 182646) | Sediment cell enrichment communities from methane seep in Santa Monica Basin, California, United Staets - ANME aggregate JGI... | ecosystem: Environmental > Aquatic > Marine > Cold seeps >...
TCAACGAACAATTGGTAACCAGGCAGTACAGAAGCTGGCCAGGTCAGGGGCTTTGCAGGCCAAGCTCAGGATCGGCCAGCCAAGAGACAAGTACGAGCAGGAGGCAGACCGCATGGCGGATGCGGTGATGCGGATGCCTGAACCGCAGCTGCAGCGACAACCGGTGGAGGAAGAGGAGGAAGTAGTCCAGACTGAACTCCTCTCTGATGAAATTACTCCCCTAATTCAAAGACAGGAAGAAACGGAGATAGAGGAAGGAGAGGAGGAATTAGTTCAGACCAAAACTATAACTGAGCAGTCCACCCCTCTAATTCAAAGACGGGTTGAGGAAGAAGAGGAAGAGGAGTTAAGTGGAAACGCTACACCCGGTATCCAGCGCATGGTTGAACCGAAATCCGAGGAAGAATCCATCATTCAACCCAAGCGGTTGTCTGCTTTCAACATACAACATGTAAACGCTAAATCTACGGAAGAGATTAAAACTTCTCATAGAGAAGGCCCCCCTATACAGACCAAGGCTGAAGGCGCGTCCACACCAAGTATCAGCCCTAACTTTCAACGCACCATCCAATTGTCAAACGGAGGATTACCACTCACCGACACTGTGCGCTCGCGCATAGAACCGGTTCTGGGAGCCGATCTCGGTAATGTGCGTGTGCACAGTGATGCAAATTCCAACGATGCTGCCAAATCGTTGCAGGCAAAGGCATTTACCCATCAAAACCATATCTGGCTAGCCTCTGGAGAAAGCCCAGAAGACATCACGCTGATGGCGCATGAAGCTACTCATGTGGTGCAACAAACTGGAAGTGAATCGGGTACGGCGAGTGTGCGATGTTCCCCAGGAGATAACGAAGGTAGTTTTTGGAGTTCTGTGGGCGAGGGCATTGTTTCTGGCGGGCGAACATTGTTAAGTTACGGACAAGCCGGCGTAACAGCAGTAGGTGAAGGAATCAGTATCGCAGTCGAAACCGGTGATGAAGTGGTATCGGGCGCTGTGGGGATGGCACACGACGCCATTATTGGATTTCTTGAAGAGCGTGCACCAGGTGCATTGGCTTTTTTTAGAGGTTTGCGCAATTTCGTTAGAGAAGGTGTAACGACAGGTTTCGACAGTATTTTTTCCGGTGTTGCTGAAAGCTACCAGGAAGGTGGTATCGGCGGTGCATTGGAATATATCTTTGTCGATTTGGCTGGAGGTGCGTTACGCGGTATCGGTAGTTTTATTGCGGGCAGTTGCAACGCCCTGGGTGATGCAGCCAATTGGCTAATCGATGTTGGAACGCGGCTTGGCAGTGAGGCCATTGCAGCAGTCACCACGGGTGCAACGGTAGTTGCGAGTTTTTTAACCGGGTTATGGGAGCAATACGGAGCGCCTGCGGCGGAAGCTATCCGCGGTTTTATTGGCGGGATCTGGGACAGCATTACCGAAACGGTGAGCAAATGGTGGGATCTTTTGGAACCTATCCGTACTGCTTCGCGTGAAGTGTGGGATTGGTTGGTGAGTACTATCATGGAAGGTATTCAAAGTCTCAATGATCTACTCACGCGCGTATTTGCATGGGCTGTTGAAAAATGGGATGAGATCAAAGAACAAATCCGGCCGTTTATGGGCTATGTCAAAGCAGTTGCTGTTATTTTGTTACTGCTATCTCCTATGGGTCCGTTCGTCGCAGCCAGTGCAGCAGTTTATGGATTATATAGGCTAATTCAGTATCTGTGGCAAGTGTGGGGCCAACCGATGGTTGCTGAAATCCGCCAACGTTTAGCCGATGAAGTGCTGCCGCAAATCATGATCGGCATTGCGTTTGTTGAACAAAAAATTGATGAAGCAAAAGAATGGTTAACCGGGTTTGCCGATGATTTAGTAAACTTAGGTATGGAATTACTTAGCGCTATCGGCGTGTTGCCGGTGTTACACATAGCGCAACGCGTGATTTCATCGATCCATGCAGAATTCCAGCGATTCACTAAATGCATTAGAGCGACATTCGAACTTTTCGCCGATGGGGTGCATCAATTGCTGCAAAGCGCCTATCAATTTTTGCAACCCATTATAGAGTTTATGCGACAACTTGTATTAGTTGCCCTCTTTGGACCTTTATCCATTCTTGACGATGGTGTTTGGGAGACTGTCAATCGTATAGCAAATTTGGCCATGACTGTGCCTTGCATACGCGAAATTGCAAGGTTGATGCAGTTGCCGCTGATATTAGAATATGCCGGGCAGTTCCGTACTGTGATGAAAAACGCGTGGCAAATTATTCAAAACCCCGAGCCAATATGGCAAGCATTGCATGATGCGCTTGCACCGATGATTGAAAGCGTGCCCGGTATCACCGCGTCTATCATGGCGCGCATGATTTATCCCCATGAAGAACAACATCGCCGCGGTGTGGAAGCCTATCTTCTCCCAGCCATTGAACACCTACAAGGCAATTGGTGGCAAGAACTCAAGAAGATGGGTGGAACATTGCTATGGCCATGGGGTGAAGTGGCAGAGCGCTTTCCATTATTACTACAACACGGATGGGGTGCAATCACGAATCTGTTTGATTTGGAAATCGGCGCGGCCGCCGACAAGTTTTTGCTAATGGTGCAAGATGTCAATATGATTCTTGGTGCAGTGTGGGGATGGTTCGCGCTCGCTGCTGTACTGATAGGCGGCGTACTCGGTGCCTTGGGTGTTGAATTTACTGCAGGTGCCTCCATCGGCGTCGGCATGGCAGCGGGTTGGGCATTAGCAGCAGAAGTCGGCATTGTCTTACTTGCGGTGGTTGCAGGAACTGAAATGGCCATCATCGGCAAAGCAATGTTCGACATCCGCTTCACCAATGCAATAATAGAAAACGACGAGCAACGCAGTGCAGCTAATAACAGCGATTATCGCAACATTGCCAACAGCACGTTCACTTTGGCAGTATTGACTGCTCTCGTTGTTTTAGGGGCACTTGCCGGAAAATTGGCTTCGTCGATTTGGAGCAAGGTCAAAAGGACTGCTGGTCTCGCCAGACGAGTTGCGAGGATTATCCTGGGACCACGAGCCCTATTGGTCTTAGAAGAAGCATTAGCAAGAATCAGAGACCGAATGACTAAGGTCTTTTTGCGCTTCAAAGAGGGTGATAGAACAAGACTTAAGGGAAGCGGAGTGACTAGGGCCAGCTATGAAGGCCCAGCAAGAAAACTTCATCCTGAACGGTTTGAAGAGATCTTGGCGGATCTGGAACGAAACGGTGTAGAAATCAATCTATTAGAATCAGTAGATCCTTGGAAAGGTTCATATCAACCTGGTTTAAGGCAAGGAAGACCCGGTCAAGTGAGAGTCCATAGAGATGTTGATCTGCGAACCCTTGAACACGAATATAATCACTTTTTGGATGACCTTGCCAACGAATATCCTGGTCTTCAATACTATATTGAAAATCCTAAAGAGATGTACAATATGGAACGTGTAGCCTATGAGCGGGAGATGGAGATGGTACGAAACAATAGCGCACTTTCAGCCGAAGAAAAAGCAGCTATCATCCAGGAACTGGAGGAATCATTGGCCGTGGAAAGAGCACGGTATTTAGATTAGGAGGCAGAATAAGATGGAAAGAATCCCGATTGATAAACTTCGTTATATGTGGGAAGAGCAAGGAACTCAGGGTGAGTGGAGAAAGATCCTTAAAAATGGCTATAAACCTGTAGACTTTTATTTTGAGTTTGGTTTAATGCCTGAAAAAGAACACGAATGCGAATACAGAATAATTTTGGATCATGAGGTCCCCGTATGGCTATGCCCAGGTCAAACTGATTTTAAGCGAGAATATGCTATAGAACCAGACAACGCACGAGCAGGAGAGACTGAATTTATTGAAAGCAAAAAAGTAAAAGACTTCCGTTTTCACACCCTTTATGTATCAGAGGAAGATTACACGCAATTCATCACGGACGCACAACTTATCTATAAAGAATATTGCGATGAATATATAATCTGTTTCTGGGGTATACCAAATAAATGGTTTCACGATCTTGCACTTGTTCAATTCATTACTGATCAGATCGTACTTTCAAAAGACTATATCCATAGACGTCACAGTAGTCATAGCTGGTATTGGCCCTAATCACCGACTACCAGTAGAAATAGGAGAAGGGTAGAGGCAGAAATAACATGGCAATTTTATACGCCGAGGAGATAAGAGGGACGTCCATTTGTAAATTAGTTGACGCTGCAATATACTGTTGATATTATAATTTTCATGCCACGAACAGCCAGATTAGATGCCCTTGGTGTACTTCACCATGTGATTATACGGGGGATAGAACGCCGAAAGATATGTAGGGATATTGGAGACCAGGACGACTTTCTTGGCTGGCTGGGCAAGTTGTTGCCAGAAACCAACACTGCGTGCTATGCATGGGTACTCTTGTAAAATCAAGCTCATTTTCTATTGCGAATAGGTGACGTGGGATTGTCAACCCTGATGAGACAACTGCTTACGGGGTATGTAGTGCGTTTTAACCGCAAGCACAACAGGCATGGGCAGCTTTTCCAAAACCGGTACAAATCGATTCTCTGCCAGGAAGATGCCTATCTCAAAGAACTGGTGCGCTACATTCATTTAAATCCGTAACGCGCAAAGATTGTTTCTGATATTTCTGAGTTTGATAGATACGAATACTGCGGTCACAGCGTATTGTTCGGGAACAAGAAGCGCGAATGGCAGGATACAGAATATGTGTTGTCCTACTTTGGCAGAAGGATTGGTACAGCAAGTAAGCGACTTACGTGGAACAAGGGATAAGACAGGGACGGAAACCGGAACTGGCCGAAGGTGGCCTCATCCGAAGCCTTGGTGGGTGGTATGAGGTAAAGAAGATGCGGTTAATTGGACAAGACCGACTCAAGGGCGATGAGCGGATCCTTGGTGATAGGTTGGTAAGCTCAACACATCGTTTATCATTTTGAAGATATGTGCATCGAAAAACTGTGACGCATCTATGATCGCGTTATGACAAAGACAAACGAACCGTATACGAAAGAGGAACAGAAAAAAATCGACGCTGTCAATCGATATCAGAAGGGAGAACGCCCCTCCAGAATTAGTGAAAGCGTTGGAAGATAAAGGGTGTGGCTGCGAAAGTGGATTGGATAAATAAATCAAGATTTGGTATTCAGAAGAGATATCAAATTCGATTCAATCTAATCAACCAAGAATTTTATACAAACTTATACTAAAATTTAATTGGTGGAGTGGAGAAAAAAATCGAAATTAAACATATCATTTATCTTTCGATTGAATCAGCAAAACAGGTGATAAAATGGGTGGATTAGCGAGACAATATGCTAAAATAATAGAAACAAAGAGAAATTCGCCACTTCTAATTCAAAGGACGAAATCTCTTCAGCCAATAAAATCTCCTGCCGACAGAATATTATTTCTCCAGCGAACCATCGGCAACCAGGCTGTCCAGCGGCTCATCAAATCAGGGACCCTGCAGGCCAAGCTCAAGATCGGCCAGCCCGGGGATAAATACGAGCAGGAGGCTGACAGGGTGGTGGAGCAGGTTATGAGCATGCCGGAACCACTCTTGCAGCGACAGACAGAAGAGAAAGAGAAGGAAGAAGAGTTCATTCAAACCAAGCCACTTGCCGAACAGATCACCCCATTGGTGCAAAGTCGGGTTGTGGAAGAGGAAGAAGAAGCATTGTTACAGCCCAAGCTTGAGACAAATGCAGAGAATCCCATCCAACGCCAAGTAGAAGAGGAGAAAGAGGAAGAAATCCTCCAGACCAATCGCTTTGCCTACGATTTCAGCCGAGTTCCCGTATATCCCCCGAGAGTGCAAAGTCAAAATGCAAGTGAAAATGTTATGGATCCAGTCCTTCAGGGAGGGATTACGATTGCCGGAACTGTATTAAGAGGAAACACAACACCAAACTTCACTTTTCCATATCATCTAGAAAATGATATATGCGAACAGGCTAGAGATTGCAGTGGGTGTATACCACAAGAGTGTGTGCGTTGTAGTGGATCTTTAGTAGTAACTATCAATCGTCACCAATAGTACGCTTGCCACCCATTCCACCGCGCCTACGACGGATATTGCGCCCTTGTCAGCTAAGAATTGTTCAAGACGCAATCGACAATATCCTTGCTCCTCACGAACGGCAACATGAAGCAGCTTTGAACACTTATAATGGAACTACTCGTCGATCCTATAATATCACTGGCTGCCGAAGCGAGATTGAAAGTACTATTCATGGAATAATTTCAACAGAGGAACAAACTAGAAGGACAGCTGCACTGACTCTTCACCATGCACTAGATCCTTTCAACCACACTATTAACATCGACTGTGAAGACTGAAAATATCTGCTATGAACGAGCGAAGGCGAAGAAACCAGATTGTGCATTAACAAAACACTACTTAAAATCGACGCAGGCGGTAAATGCGCAGGCTTTTACAATAAACCAAGATTTGGTAATCGGAAGAAACATCAATATCAATTAGGTCTGATCAACCAGAAATTTATACCTACTTAAACCAATATGAAATTAGTGGAGTGTAGTAAAAATCGAAATTAGGCATAACATCTATCTTTCGATTGTATCAGCAATAGAGCAAAACAGGTGATAAAATGGGTGGATTAACCATACAATATGCCAAATTACCAGAAACAAAAAGAAAGAATTCGCCACTTCGAATTCAAAGGAAAAAATCTTCTCAACAAATAAAATCTCCTGCCGACAGAATCTTATTTCTCCAGCGAACCATCGGCAACCAGGCTGTTCAGAGGATGGTCAGGTCAGGGGCTTTGCAGGCGAAGCTGAGGATAGGGCAGCCAGGGGATATGTATGAGCAGGAGGCGGACCGGGTGGCGGATGCGGTGATGCGGATGCCGGAGCCGGGGGTGCAGCGACAGGTTGAGCCAGAGGAGGAAGAGAGGCTACAATTCAAACCACTATCCCGCCAGATCACACCTTTGGTTCAGGATCATCTACTGGCAAGCGGTTAATTGGCACACGAATTAACACATGTGGTGCATCAAGATAATGGCCGTCCCGGTTCGATTGTCCAGCGTTAGAAACTCATATCAAATGAAAAATGAATCATTGCTGGCGTCGATCGAGCTTGGACTGAAAAGCAGGAAAATTATTAATAACTTAAAACAAATATTATAATTGGAGTGGATCAGTATTACAGAATAATCTAGAATTTATTCTTATCAAATTATCTGGATTCATAATAAATTGGTGATTATATGGATGAAATTTCCAGACTATATGCCAAAAAACCTATTGTAAAGAGATCAAAATCATCTCTTCGAATTAAAAGGAAAAAATCATCTCAGCAACTAAAATCTCCTGCTGATCGGATTTTATTTCTTCAAAGAACCATTGGCAACCAGGCTGTGCAGAGGATGGTCAGGTCAGGGGCTTTGCAGGCTAAGCTTAAGATCGGCCAGCCAGGGGATATCTATGAACAGGAGGCGGACCGGGTGGCGGATGCGGTGATGCGCATACCTGAGCCGGGGGTGCAGCGACAGGTTGAGCCGGAGGAGGAAAAAAAAGAGGAAGAAGAACTCCTCCGAATAAAAGAGGCTTCTGACCAGATTCCCGAAGTGACACCCGCGATAAACCCCGGTATTCAATTACTGCAAGGTGGCGGGCGGCCATTGTCCGGGACGGAGCAGAGCTTTTTTGAGCCTCGCTTCGGGGCAGATTTTTCTAACGTGCGTATACATAGCGACAAGCGGGCATCTAATGTAGCTCGATCAGTTAATGCCCGCGCTTTTACATTTGGGCACAATGTTGTGTTTGGTGCCGGAGAGTACTCACCGAATGCTTTGGCAGGGAGAAAATTGCTTGCTCACGAGTTGATGCATGTTGTACAGCAAAATGGTGGGCAAGCGCTTTTTTCTAAGGTCAAAAACTCTGATGACATAATACCTAACTCCCAAGAATTAAGTATTGTGTCCCCAGAATTCGTAAGGCAAACGATTCAGTCAAGCTCGGTGGGCGATGTAGTGCAACTGGCACAGCACCCGGCGGCAGCGCGTCAGTCGCGCGTCACCGTAGCCACAAGCACCCAGTCCTTTCGTACGTCCTATAGCGGCCGGCTCACTCAACGACTACTGAGGCAACTTCGCAGGCGACGCCGATCCGTAGCGGAAGCGGTCGGCAATGTCGGTCAAGGCACCCGTACTTTTGGTGCCAGGCCCGCGGCTGTGACGGAGCCCGGGAGAATTACACTCGGTATATCCGCCGGAGCGACCGGGACCCCTACGCGAAGGGCTGTCGTTGTGGGCAACGGCCGCTATGACCAGAGCGCGACGATGGGCAGCTCTGTCTTGCCTCTGCGCGGACGCAATATCGCCACGGCCGTGAGCGATGCCGCGGCCATGGCCTCGACGTTGCAGGGACGTGGCTACAATGTGGGTCCTTTTCATCAGGACAACCAAACCGCTGCCCAGATCGGCGCCTTGCTACAGGCCGGCATCGCCGGCCTCGGCGCTGGCGACGAGTTGGTGTTTTACTACCACGGTCATGGGACCATGGAAGGACTGATTGGCCAGGATGGGAGCGTCTATATGCCAGCGCAAATGGCCGCACTACGGTCGACGGCGCGCGGGGCGCAGGTCGACCTAACGCTGGTGCTCGAAGGGTGTCATACAGGGGTCTTTGCCGATGCAATCCAGAGCGCGGAGCTCCGCGACACGCTCGCAGCGATGCGGGCGCGGGTAGGTGCGACCTCCGGAGTGGTCCAGTACGCCCGCCAGCTGCTTCTACCCGTGTTGGACAACGCGATCGCGATCCAGGGGCAGAAAGATGCCTTCAACACGCGGGTTCAAGCCTGGTGGGCGCGCCGTTACGAGCTTGATCAGCAGCACTTGGCCTCACCTAGCAACGCGGCGTTGATCATCGCCATGGAATCTCACTACAACAATCTCCTGGGCATCTGGAACGATTTCGTCACAGCCGTTACGCCTCTCCTGTCGACGCTGCGAACCAACACCATTGCCGCGGGCTTCAATGTACAGTTGTCGCAGCGTATCACCCGGCTTTCTGGACCACTATATGTGGATGGTGAGCAGGCCATCGAGGCGGGTCTCGACGACCTCGACACCATCCTGAACCGCGTCCTCCGAGAGACTGACTCTCGGCTTCGCTAATCGTAATTGGGGGCCAGCAATGAAAATATAGAAAAAAAATAAAGATAAAGGATAATATTTAGGGGAGGGGTGCATTACCTATTTTTTAGAGGCTTCAATACCAGGGCGGCTGAGGCGGCGCGGGCGGTAAATACTTGGATTTTTACAATAATCCAAGATTTGATAATTGGAAGCAATATAAATTTCAATTCGATCTAATCAACCAGAAATTTTATACATGCTTAAACCAGAATCAAATTAGTAGAGTGAAGAAAAAAAAGGAATCAAATATATCATCTATCTTTCGATTGTATCAACAATAGAGCAAAACATGTGATAAAATGAGTGGATTAACTATACAATATGCCAAATTACCAGAAACAAAGAGAAAGAATTCGCCCCTTCGAATTCAAAGGAAAAAATCATCTCAACCAATAAAAACTCCTGCTGATAGAATCTTATTTCTCCAGCGAACCATCGGCAACCAGGCCGTGCAACGACTGATTAAATCTGGGACCCTTCAGACAAAGCTTAAGATAGGCCAGCCAGGGGATAAGTATGAGCAGGAGGCAGACCGGGTGGCGGATGCAGTGATACGGATGTCGGAGCCAGAGATGCAGCGGCAAGTAGAGGAGAAGGAAGAAATCCTTCAGACAAAACGGCTTGTTTATCAGATTACACCATTGGTCCAAAGACAGGTTGAAGAAGAAGAGGAAGAAGAGATGCTTCAAGCAAAGAGTAGGGAGGATGTAACTCCTGAAGTTTCCAATGATCTTGAATCGCAGATCAATGCGATCAAGGGCGGTGGGCGTCCTCTTGCAGAATCTGAGCGGAGCTTTTTCGAGCCGCGGTTTGGAGCTGATTTTAGCCAGGTAAGGGTGCATACGGATGCGCAGGCGACTAAGTCGGCGCGGGCGGTAAATGCGCGAGCGTTTACGGTGGGGCAGGATGTGGTGTTCGGGATTAGGCAATATGCGCCCGAGACGATATTAGGGCGAGATTTCCCTAACTTAAAAAATAGAATATCCTTAACAGAAGTCGTGAACACTTCAGAACCACGCATAGATTCTAAGTATCAGGTAAGGTGAAATGCAATGTCTCTAAATCTTGGAAGATTAAAATTATTTATGGGACCCAGGCAATTGGGCGCCCCTGACGATTTGCTGGATGTAATAGTCAGCTTTATTGATGGATCCCGCCAATCACTGGATGTAGCTGTACAGGAACTTGAATCCCGGCCCATAGCCGATGCCTTGATCCGCGCAAGACAGAGAGGCGTTTCAGTCAGGGTTGTCCTGGAAGGGGATTATCTCTCAGTGCGAAGAGCCCTTGCTGACCCCTGGTCTGAAGGTGGTACCAATGAGACGAACCGACAGATACACGATGCTCTGCAAAGGGCTAAAATAGAAGTCAAAACAGATTTTAATCCCGATATCTTCCACCAGAAGTTTATCATTCGGGATAAGGTTAGCGCCGATGCTGCCATTCTCACCGGATCCACAAATTTTACTCCCACCGGTGTTGCTTCCAATCTTAACCATATACTGATAGCGAAAAGCAAGAGGGTGGCCCGGGAATATTCAAACGAGTTCAGGGAGATACTCGATGGGACCTTCGGGTCAAACCAGAGCCGCCGTTTTAGTCCACCACGTGTGTACTGCGTTGCAGGAGTACCGGTTAAGATACTTTTTGCACCAGATCACTCTCCTGAGATGGAGATCATGAAACAAATGTTAAAAGCGAAAAAATCCGTGGACTTTGCAATGTTCACTTTCAGTCGCTCTTCAGGGATTGATGATACCCTTATCGCTCTGGCCCGCTCAGGGATCAAAGTTCGCGGCATCCTGGATGGCAGCCAGGGTAAACAGCAGTGGGCTCCGACAAAAGACATCAAGGACGCGGGAGCTGAAATGCATTTATGCCCGCATAAAGCAGGATTAAATAAACTGCACCACAAGCTGGCAGTCATTGATGGTGAGGTGCTTGTTGTCGGATCATTTAACTTCACAGGACCAGCTAATCGGCTAAACGATGAGAATATCCTTGTTATCGGTGACCTGGATGATGACAAAGCCAGATCAAAGCAAATGCAGCTCGGTTCCTACGCGCTTGACGAAATCGATAGGATGATAAATGAACATGGGGAGCCAGTTTGAATCGAATCAGTCGCTTGTGCATTAAAGGGTAGATGACTTTGCTCATAATCAGAATATCTTTTTCCATGTATTGAATGACTATTATGATCGAGCATTCACATATATAGAACTGGGAGATGAAGATGAACTCGGGGAAAATGTATCATTTGAAGATTTCGAAGACATCAAATTACATGAAGGGTTAATTCTTAAGCATAGAGTGACTGGCAATAAAATATTAATACCAGCACAATAGATACAAATTATGAAACAAAAAGGGGGAATGCCTGCTTGACAGAAATGGGTGAGATATATATTTGCGAAATATGCGGTACAGAGATTGAAATATTGTTCTCCGGGAATGACCCGATAATATGCTGCGGTCTTGAAATGATCGCAAAAGAAGAATATTACAAAGAACGGATGAGCCGTTAAGAAAATGCCCACATCGTTTGCATTTTCGAGGCCTACATGAAAGTATATACTTTCCTATACATTCAAAAAGCTCTATTCCAAATCAGCGATACTATCAAGAACGGTACCAGGCCGTATCCCTGAAGATTCAATATCCTCTATCCCTGATGCCCCTGTAAGCACCAGCACAGTTTGCATCCCGCCCCTTATCCCTGCCAGGATGTCGGTCTCCAGCCTGTCCCCAACCATAACGCACTCTTCACTTTTCATCCCGTACTCCCTGAGCAGCACATCCATGATCGGCTTATTAGGCTTACCGACCACATCAGGCACCACACCCGAAGCAGCCTGTATGGCAGCTACCATACTCCCTGCCCCGGGCAGGAATCCATGCTCAGTAGGCAGCATAGCATCAGTATTGGTAGCAATGAACCCTGCCCCGTTCATAAGCAGGTCCAGGGCCCGGGTAAGCTTCTCATACGTAAATTCCCTGTCCAGGCCAGCCACCACATAATCTGCATCCTGTTCACTAATTATATGACCTGATCGTTCCAGTTCTTCAACCAGTCCCTGCTCCCCTACAGGATATATGGTACTGCTGCCATACTTCTCTTTAATATAGACTGATGCGGCATAGGCAGAGGATATCACATCCCCTGCATTACACGGGATATCCATATCCTTAAGCCGCCGGGCTATGGCCTCCCTGGTGCGGGTGGCATTATTAGTAAGGAATACCACCCGGCTGCCCGAACTCCTCAATCTGTCAATGGATTCACTGGCACCTGGTATGACCGTTCTCCCGTGGTAGACCACACCGTCAAGGTCAAGAATGTATGCAGCCGGTCGGTTCATATTCCCTACTTCATCATGAGGATACGGTTCATAGCTGTCACAAGAGCCTCAACCGATGCCATCACAATATCTTCATTGGCAGCCCTGGCAGTCATAATCCGGCCATTGTCATCTTCCACACCAATGATAACTTCGGCAAGTGCATCCGAACCACCTGAAATGGCCTCTATCTTGAAATCCCTCAATTTCATTGTCCTCTGGCCATTAATGATACTCTGGACAGCGTTCAGTGCCGCATCCACCGGGCCAACACCAATACTGGCCCCTACCTTTTCTTCACCTCTCACCATGGCCTTTACAGAAGCCGTTGGAGTGATGATATTCCCTGTCATTACAGAGACTTCGATCAGGTCTATGGGACGTTCGGATTTCTTCACTTTGCCTATAATAGCTTCGGCAATGGCGAACAGGTCTGCATCTGTGATAGATTTACCCTTGTTACTAATGTCCTTCATCCTGGACATGATCTCGTTCAACTGGTCATTGTCGGGTTCAAGACCTGCATCCTTCAGTGTCTTTATGACTGCATGCCTGCCTGCATGCTTGCCCATTACGATGCGCCGCTTATGACCTACCATCTCAGGTGTCATAATGCCTGGCTCGAATGTATCTGTCCTGGTAAGCACGCCATGAGTATGTATCCCGCTCTCGTGTGCGAATGCATTATCACCGACAATAGGCATTGTCGGAGGTATCCTTACGCCAGTATACCGCTCCACCATACGTGCAGTTTCCACAAGGTACTCGGTCTTGATATTGGTCTTTGCCCCGTAGATACTGTGCAGGCTCATTACGGTCTCGGCAAGGTCGGCATTGCCGGCCCGCTCACCCAGGCCGTTTATGGTGACCTGTACCTGCATGCCGCCCCCCTCTACTGCTGCCAGGCTGTTGGCAACTGCAAGCCCGAAGTCGTTATGGCAGTGAACATCAATGGGGATGGTGATATCCTTTTTGATATCTGCTATAAAAGCCTTCATGGCCGATGGTACGAAAACGCCAACTGTATCTGGAATATTAATAACATCGCATCCCGCTTCCTGGACCGCCTTGCTGATCTGTAACAGGTAATCAAAATCCGTCCTGGTGGCGTCCATTGGGCTGAACATGCATTTTACGCCGTGGTCCTTGATATGCTCCACAGCCCTGATGGCCATGTCCAGTACTTCTTCCCTGCTCTTCTTGATGGTATGGATGCGCTGCACATCAGACGTGGGAATAAAGGTATGCACCATATCCACTTCGCATTCCAGGAATGCGTCCAGATCGGAAAATACTGACCTTGATAGTCCGCATACATCCAGCCTAAGACCCATTTTAGCAATCTCGCTTACGTTCTGCTTCTCCCCTTCCGATGACATGGGAAACCCGGCTTCAAGTATATCAACGCCAAGCTTGTCGAGTTGGGAAGCAATTTCTTTTTTCTGTTCAAATGTAAGAGATACGCCAGGTGTTTGTTCACCATCACGCAGTGTGGTGTCGAAAATAGTTACGCGTTTATCACGTATCGATTCAGTAATATAGAACCCGATCCCTCATTTTAAGTTCTTCCATATAAAAAACCTCACTTATAGAATCATTTCATATTATAAAAGGGTTATTGAAGCATCTTGATCCCCCACCTGTTCTACTATCATACTATTCACCAAGGATTACTTTCGCTGTGCTCTTGGATGTGGTTTATCATTGCTGTAGCATATCCATATACCTGAGGTGATACACAATGGAAGATGAGTTTTGGACCGGTATTGTAAAACGTGCTGCCAAACACCAGCATATCAACCGCCGCAGCCAGTTCAGCCGGCATTTCAACAGGATGCAGACATTACCAGATGACCAATAAGTGCAGGTCAGTTCGCAGTTATCGGTATGTATATCAATATTATCTACATAAGTTAAAGTATGGAAGATGTACCAGGAGACACTGAAGTCAACAGCCACAACAAGGCTGATAATAAAATGAATGATAACAGTGAAAAACTTCTGGTGCTTCCTCTTGGTGATGAATCAAAAAAGATAACCCAGGTCATTACCAATGACACGGCCAGACACATAATGGAACTGCTTGCCGAGCACTCCATGAGTGCATCCGATATAGCCAAACATCTGGATGTTCCCCTGACCACTATAAAATATAATCTTGAAAACCTTGTAGACGTGGGACTTGCAAAGATCGAGCGAATAAAGTACAGCGAGAAAGGAAGGCAGGTCAAGGTCTATGCACCTGTACGTAAACTTATCGTTGTGGTGCCTGAACAGCTTGGTAGTGCCTCTATTACCGAAATACTGAAAAAATACCTTGGAGTCATTCTGACTGCTGTCTTCGCGTCAGGTTTTATTGAACTGCTTACAAGTACATTTACATCATCCGAAAGCATGATGCCAGATGGTAATGCCCAAAGAATTTTTGAAGAAGAATCTTCAATGGATTCATCTATGGATATTATAGGCAACGTTTCAGGAGGAGCAGAGGATCCGATCATGGGTGTGGTGAATGATTCATCACAAAAGACACTATCGAATGCAACTGCACCGGATGTCTCGAACATCCCTGAAGCTGTACCTGAAGCGGCTGAAATGGTTACAGATATGCCATCACACATACCTACCCTATATGTTGAACCAGCCACTTTGGAAAAGGGTAGATCAACCATTGATCTGGATTTCACATCCCACCTGGGCTTGTGGTTCCTGATGGGGTGTTTATTCATGATAGCTTTGGTAATGATTGTAGATTATTACAGGCAAAAAAAGGCAGTCAATAGGAAATGATCACTTTGATCGTACCATTGAGTTACTTTTATCATTTACCTGCACATATTTCTATAAGATCGTACTTATGAGGATAGCATTAAAGATTGCATATATCGGCACTGAGTATCACGGATATCAGATACAGCCGAATGTGCCAACTATTGAAAAAGAACTCTTCAGAACTCTTGAAGAACTGAAGATCATTACTGACCCTAAAAGTGCCAGATATACCGGTTCCGGTCGGACCGATGCCGGAGTCCATGCCCTTGAACAGGTGATTACTTTTGATACCGACAACCCGAAACTGGCAATACCAAGGGTAATTAACAGCAAACTGCCACCCTCTATCTGGGTGTGGTCAAGGGCTGAAGTACCTGATGATTTCGACCCCAGGCGGCATGCTGTGAGCCGGGAATACAAATATTTCATTTGTGGTGAATGTTTAAATATCTCACTTTTGCGCAAAGCATCAAAGCTCTTAAGAGGTACCCACGATTTTGCCAATTTTGCCACACCGGATATGGATAAGTCCACTGTGCGGACAGTTGAACGAATTGATATAAGGGTGGAAGGCAGATTAATCAATCTTGATATTAAGGCTGATAGTTTCGTATGGCATATGGTGCGCAAGACCGTTACAGCTCTTCGTATGGTGGGGGACCAGACCCGTGAAGTTGAATGGCTTAAACGCATGCTTCATCCGGAAGAGTTCGAAGAGGGGCTGGAACCGGCACCGGCCTGCGGCCTATTATTGAAAAATGTGAATTACGACCTGGACATTCCCTGGGAAGATGATTCTTATGCAAAAAAGGTTTCTGCAGAGAGGCTTCACGAACAGTTCATGCATTATGGCGTAATGGCAGAGGTATTCAAAGAACTGAAAGATAATATGCAGCCACCTGAAGCCTGTGATTGAATTATGAGCCTGATTGCTTTTGAACTCTCGGGCGAGCATCCCGATATAACAGTAGCTGAAGTTATAGGGGCCCTGGAATCCGAAAATATTGAATTTTCTGTACGATATCGATTCGACCAAGTACTTATTGTAGATATCAAAAATTTAAATTCAAATGTAAACGCAAATGCAAGTGTAATCGCAAATATAGACACAAACATGGATCAGGTGAGCAAACTTAGCAAACGTCTGGCCCTGACCTGGCATATTATCAATGTGCTGGGCATCTCGGATTCAACCTCACCTGATATCTTGAACATGGTTGAGAATGTGGATTTTGATGAGCCTGCGTTCCTTACTTACAAAATCAGGGCAAAACAGATTAAGCGTAAAAGTCCTATCTCATCTGAGGATATTGAACGAAAGATCGGTGGGGTGCTCTACAATAAGGGATATCGTGCAGACCTTATAAATCCTGATGTCCGGTATCGGGCAGTTCTGACTGATGGAAAATGCATCTTCGGTCGTGTGCTGGCATCTGTTGACCGCGGTTCATTTGAAGACCGCAGGCCACAGAATAAACCGTTCTTCTACCCTGGCGTCCTTATGCCCAGGCTGGCACGCTCCCTGGTAAATATCGCACGAAGTGGACCTGGCAGCATAATACTTGACCCGTACTGCGGCACCGGAGGAATACTGGTGGAGGCAGGGCTTATGGGTGCGGTTACGCTGGGTTGTGATGTACAGAGGAAGATACTGCTGGGTGCCAAGATGAACCTTGATTTTTATGTGCCAGATTATTCTCTCATGTTCCAGGATGCAGGTAATATGGCACTGAAGGATAGCTGTATTGACTGTGTGGTGACCGACCCGCCTTATGGCAGGTCTGCACTGATACAGGCCAGGTCCCTGGATATTCTTATGAAACGTTCTCTTTGTGAGATATTCAGGGTCTTGCGTCCCGGCGGTCGGGCAGTGGTGGTCTCAGAATGTCCTGTTGAGGAGTGGGCTGTATCTGCCAACTTTTCTGTGGTTGATGTGTATATACAGAGGGTGCACCGCAGTCTGACAAGAAGGATTACTGTGCTTGATAAACATCAGTAGTTGAACTATCAAAATAATTTATTAAAATAAGAAGTAAGTGAGCATAGCAGCGATCCAGAGTTCCCAAGGGCTCTCGCACCTTAGTACAGTAAGGAACGTGGGAAGGCTTATCTGCTGTGTTCGGGATGGGTACAGGAGTATCCCCTCCGCTATGGCCGCTACACTCACACATGATTATGTATAGCGAAGTACAACCTGAATATCACCTGAAATGAGCCCCGAAGGACTCACATTCTGAGCAATCCTACTTTATAGATCAGCAGGAGTGGTACGGACTATTAGTAGCCGCGGACTAAACACCTCGTTGCCTTGGTGCGTACATCCCGACTCTATCAACCTCATCTTTTATGAGTGTCCTTAATGTTGTCTCTTTTCAGGATGGGTTTCGGGCTTAGATGCTTTCAGCCCTTATCCCTTGGTGCGTAGCTGCTCGGCATTGCCCTGCCGGACAACCGATCGACCAGTGGCACCGTTGCATAGTTCCTCTCGTACTGAATGCAACTTTCCTTCAGACAACGAACACCTCTAGTAGATAGTAACCGACCTGTCTCACGACGGTCTAAACCCAGCTCACGATCTCCTTTAATAGGCGAACAACCTCACCCTTGGCCGCTGCTGCACGGCCAGGATGGAAAGAACCGACATCGAGGTAGCAAGCTTCCGGGTCGATATGTGCTCTTGCCGGAAACGACTCTGTTATCCCTGAGGTAGCTTTTCTGTAGTCAATGACCCCCATCAAGGAGGTACATTGGTTCGCTAGACCCGACTTTCGTCTCGCGATTCCTTGCTTTGCGAAATCACGTAAGGCTGACTTATGCTCTTGCACTCTTCAGTGGGTTTCCGACCCACTTGAGTCAACCTTTGGGCGCCCTTGATATCTTTTCAAGGGCGTGGCGCCCCACCCAAACTGCCCACCTACAGGGGTCCTCATCTCTGAGTTAGGGCCGTAATCTTGAAAGGGTAGTATCCCATTGGCGGCTCCACCCCGGCTGGCGCCGGGGTTTCGATGCCTCCTACCTATACTGTACATCCAAAATCACAACTCAGCTGCAGGCTGCAGTAAAGCTCTACGGGGTCTTCACTTCCCCCTAGAGGTCTCTAGACTCTGCACTAGAATGTAAAGTTCACCGGATTCTGGCTAGGGACAGTAGAGCTCTCATTGATCCATTCATGCAAGCCGCCAATTAAGCGGCAAGGTACTACGCTACCTTAAGAGGGTCATAGTTACCCCCGCCGTTGACAGGCCCTTCGCCCCGTTGAACCGGGTTTTCAGGTACCTGCACTGGGCAGGATTCACTGACCGTACTAGTCCTTTCGGAGTTGCGGTCAGCTATGTTGTTATTAGACAGTTAGAGCTCCCTAGTCACTGCGACCTGCCGTCTTCACGGCAGGCACTCCTTCTTCCGAAGTTACGGAGCTAATTTGCCGAATTCCCTTAGCCAGTGTAA
>Ga0255456_1053_pt1 | contig 18427 bp, 23 predicted proteins | sample ANMaggQLBNCT01C7_FD_182646 | JGI IMG/M metagenome (GOLD analysis project Ga0255456, IMG submission 182646) | Sediment cell enrichment communities from methane seep in Santa Monica Basin, California, United Staets - ANME aggregate JGI... | ecosystem: Environmental > Aquatic > Marine > Cold seeps >...
ATTGAGTATCCCTTTTGTTCTCAAATTAACAGGTAAGCTTGATCTGAATACCTCTTCCACATGACCGTATTGTTGTTTTGTTAACTGTTTTTTCAGGGAAGCAGATACAAACATGGACATCATGATCTTTATGAAGAAAGTCGTTAACAACCAGTAGATAACATTTGATCCAAAGATGATTTTCATCAGTATTTTTGGCGGGGATGGGGCGAGAACACCAGGAACGTTCGAGGAATGTAGTATTAAAGCCTTACAACGCTCTGGATATTGCAGTGCAAACCTGATTGCAGTCGTTCCACCTGCTGAATTTCCATAGATCACAACGCTGTAAATGCCCAAATGATCTAACAGGTGAGCATATGCATCAGCTTGTGCCTTTGGGCTGCCATCCTCAGGAAGAGGGGTTTTCAGGTACCCAAATCGAGAAACACAAATAATGTCATACTTATGACCGATGTAATAGCTCACCATTCCAAGCCCCTGATCTATCCCTCCGGTCATACCATGGGAAACCAGGATCACAATTCCTTTGCCTGATCTTAGGTACTCGACTTTTGAGTGAGGCGTATCTGCAATGTTGCTATCTAATGCCAGTACTTTTTTTCTTGCATTTTCCAGATCTTTTCTGAAGGACATGGTTACAATGGTTTTTTTTTAATTCTGCTTCCTTTCTGTCCACCAGGCTAATGCTGCAAATATAAAATAGAGACTTAAACTAACAATACTAAATACAGCAACCGGCATTTCTCCTTCCGGTGCGAACATTGTCGGGGTATATAAAAGAACTAAAAGAGCTATCAGAATAATTGGTCGTTTAAGGTTTTCAGCATCCCTGTAAAGATAATATCCTGCTCCAAGGAAAAAACCAATTTCAAGGGAAAAGGCTATCCATGGATAATTCCACAATCCCAGACCGACTTTATAGCTATTGAACAACATGGGCATATCTGGTGTGTGGGCGGTAAAATCAATGAACCAGTGTGATACTACTCCTATTGAGAGTGCAATTCCCCATGTCTTGGACTTTAATTTCCAGATGACCAGGAAAACAATAAGTGCAATCACCAGGCTGCTGGATAACGAGTGTGTGAAAGGAACATAATCTATTGATGTTCTCAAGAAAGGATTAGCAGTGGGATTATAGCTCATCTTTTCCACACCAAGTAACACCAAAGAAAATGCCAGAATATCAACAAACTGGACTGCAATAAAAAATACCCATAGGGGAATCTCATTAAATTTCTTTTTTAATAAAAATCCGACTGCATAATGTCCTACAAACATTTACACTGCCTCCTATTATTTTAGACCAATCCCCCCATTAATCTATTTATAATACTGAATGTATGCTATTGAATCATATTTAAGTACATAGTCTAGGATTATTTTTCACATCTAATAAATATAATTTGCTAAGTGGCAGGCAACATCTCTGAAATGATAAACTCCACTCTTTTTTAGCATGGTAATAATATGGAAATTCCGTTGTTAAGCGAAATTCATAAGAGCTTGAACATAGAGGCAACGAAATAGGGGGAGAAACAATGGAAAAGGACGTGTGTGAGATAAAATTCACAGAAACCGACGAAGGGATCAGGATAGAGGCAAAAGGAGAAGGAATAAAGGTGTGTCTTGAAGCCTGCCAGAAAGGGAACTTCAGCTGTTGCGGCACTGCTAAGGGGCAATAGCCGCCTTTTTTTCTTTTTATCTTATTGTACAGTAAAGTCACCACTGGAATATTAATTATTAATAATGTGGAATTGGGGTACTTTTATATAAGTTAACTTTGGTAACTTTAATCATGCATTGATTCAGGAAAAATTATAATAGAAAAACCAGGAGGCAATTCAAATGAATGAAGAAGAGAAAAGGAGTTTTGGAGATTGGAGACCCAATGACCGGATCGATTCAGTAGGATGGGCTGCCGTTTTTATCTGGGCTGGCCTCATACTGTTAGCTGAAAATATTGGTTACTCTACACAATTCAGCTGGTGGGACGGCTGGGCAGTTTTCTTTACCGGAGCCGGTATTATTGTATTGGTAGAGGTGGTTATTCGCCAGTTGAAACCAGAATATCCAAGTCCGTCTTTCTGGGATTTGATATTCGGGTTCATCTTGCTGGGTGTCGGCCTTGGAGGATATACAATCTGGTTCTGGCCAGTGGTGCTTTTGTTCATAGGGCTCGTAATATTGCTAAGCGTATTGCGTGGCAGTGATTAGGGAGTGAAGGTATATGCCAGCCGAACAGGAATCATTTTGGGATTGATCTGTCTGAAAAGCCTGAGGAAGGAGCACTGCGAAACGTTTCAGAACTGCCTGATGGAATCCAGCGTGCCGTGATCGGGGTGACCAAAACCCGGCCTGAAGATGTGGTAGATGCACTGGAGCAAAAAGGTATCAAGGAAATATGGCTCCACTGGATGACCGAGACCCCTGAAGCACAAGAAAAATGCAGGGATTACAACATGCATTTAATAACCGGCAGGTGTCCCATGATGTATCTGGGCCACGGGGTCAGTATTCATACTATGCACCGGGAGATTGCAAAACTCATCGGGAAATATTAACATCAATGCTCCAAAAGCAATCATGGAATATGGAGATGAAATGGAGGTTTCGAATATGGGAACACTGCGTAATGATAATATCCTTACGTTATCAGACGGCCGACAGCTCGGCTATGCTGAATACGGCAATCCCGAGGGTTACCCTGTGTTCCTGTTCCACGGCAATCCAGGGTCCAGGCTCTCTTGGGGCCTCATTCCCGGTTCTCCGTTTCTGCCAGGCATTCACATTGTTGCACCGGATCGACCCGGATACGGCCTTACAGATTTCAGGAAAAATGCATTGATACATTGGCCAGATGATGTAGCAGAACTGGCAGATTATTTGGGAATAGAAAAGTTTGCATTATTTGCTCCTTCAGGAGGCGGGCCTTTTGCTTTGGCCTGCGCATGGAAAATCCCTGATCGGATAAGCGCAGTGGGAATTTTTGGAAGTGTTGGGCCCAATGAACCAGAAGCAACTAAAGGAGTTATCAGATCCGTCCGTTTATTATGGAAAATTTCCAATCCTCTCTTCCCAATAATCAAATTACAGATGAGAATTATGGCATATATGGCAAAAAAAGACCCGGAAAAAATGTCCCTTAGACTAAGAGATATGGAGCTCTCAGAATGGGATAAAAAAGTCTTCGACCAACCAGGGATAAAGAATGTTTTCAAAGAAGACTTTCCTGAGGCGTATCGTCAAAATGGAATTGGTTTAGCTTATGATGTAACTATTCCAGCCAGGTGGCCCATACCACTTGAAGAGATATCGATGAAGGTGCATGTCTGGCATGCTGAGCCTGATGTGCTCGTTGGAAACATGTCGAAATATATTGCATGTAAATTACCGAACTCCCAACTGTATGAACTTCCTGACACGGGACATCTCTGGATATTGGTACATATGAACGAAGTATTGGAGATCCTGGTTCCAGACCGATCCTGATTAAAAGAATGAGGAGATAAGAGAATATGATACGCAAAAAAGTAGGGGAATTTTGCCAATTCGGGAAAGTCCTCATAGGATTAGAAAAGGAAGTGATGAATATCGAACAGATCGTTATTGATAAAGGTGGTAACTATGGGTTGGTATGAAGAACGATTACCTGAAACCAAAGAAGCATACGTGAAACTCCGTGAAACAATATACAAGGATGGAGCCCTGGACGTGAAAACCAAGGAAATTATTTCCATCGTTGCTGGTAGCCTATTAAGATGTGAGTCCTGTATAAAGATCCATTCAGAACGGGCAAAGGAACATGGCGCTACCGGGGATGAGATCGCAGAGGCAATTTCGGTAGCTATGTTTGTGGGGGCAGGTAGCCAACTGCACTGGACCAAACTATATGATGAAATTATGAAGTGACAAAAATTACTTGCCTCGGATTGGATCAGTGAACCGATTCTAGTGGGGGAGGTCAAGATGTTAAGTAGGATGATAGTTTGAATAAATGATTATGAGGGGAGAAGAAAATGAAACGAATCGATGTACAGCATCATATTCTTCCTAAGGAGTATGTTGAAAGGCTTGCAAGTATAGGGATCACTGAATCTTATGGACAACCATTTCCAAAGTGGACTCCTGAAAGATCACTTGCATCAATGAAAAAAATAGGTGTTGATATTGCAATAATGTCTATTTCAACTCCCGGAGTGGATTTGAAAGATGCACAGTTTGCACAGGAACTTGCGCGGTTTTGCAATGAATACATGGCAGAAGTAACACAACAATATCCTGGAAGATTTGGTTGTTTTGCAATTCTACCTTTACCGTATGTTGAGGATTCACTTGAAGAATTGGAATATGCCCTTGATGAGTTGAAATTGGATGGAGTATGTTTATTAACGAATTACAAAGGTCAATATCTGGGAAATGAAGCGTTTGACAAACTTTTTGATGAGTTAAACAAAAGAAAAGTTGTCGTTTATATTCATCCCACAGATCCTGTCGGCTTGTATGATCCGAAATTAGAGATTCCCAACTCACTGATCGAAGGACCGTTTGAAACGACCCGTGCTGTGACAAATCTCATATATACCGGCACAACAGACCGCTGTCCGGATATCAAATATATTCTGGCTCACGGCGGGGGAACCATTCCTTTCCTTGCGTGGCGTATAGCACTGAGCAAATATTCAAAAAAAGAGATAAGGCCTTCAATATTCAGGATGATTCATGATTTTTGATCAAAAAAAGTCCTGACACCGGGCTCAATATTTTAAAGAATATGTACTATGACACCGGGCTAACTTCCAGTCCGTATGCACTCAAGGCATTACAGGAATTTGTAGGACCAAAAAGAATAGTGTTTGGAAGTGATCTGCCATTTTCTGAAAAAGTGGTATCAATGGTTACGAATGATCTGGAAAAATACGAGGGATTTACAAAAGAAGATTTTGAATTGATCAATTACAAGAATTGTCTTGAATTATTTCCACAACTTCAGGAATAATATTTGTTTCAACATTAATGCTGTTTTACATAAGGAAATTGGATGCGGAGATATAAAATGGCCTTGCCCACCACACCACAAGGGTGGGTGGAGCCAATCTAAGAGGGGCACCCGCCTTCTTTGTTTATTAAGCTTGGTATTTTATGGGATTTATAAAAACTGGAAGTTTGAATGAATTTGAAAGATTGGGAAGCTTATTGGTTAGATTAAAGGATGGTGCACCAATTGTGTCAGGAATTGAAAATTAAAAAGAAAGTTTGAGTTTCTTAAATTTTTTATCCCTTAGATCTAGTCAAACTCAATCCGACCATGATCAAAAAGCCAAACACACATAACCAAGCAAAAAGATCACCAATTTGAGAATAAACAGTCTTTATACCCTGTTTAGGAATATCAGCAATCATAATCCTTTCTTCAGTTGTAAAATCATTCATTTGTGACAATATATTTCCATGATAATCGACTGCAGTAGATAATCCATGATAATCAGCACGAATCATAGAAAAACCATTCTCGATTGCTCTGAAACTAGCCATTCTTGCAACTAAAGGGGTAATTGTCTCCCAATTATGATTTGGAATTAAGATTACATCAACATTAGCTTTTCCTGCCTGACGAACGAAATTTTGGGAATGAGTATCCTGACAAATTATAGAAGCAAGCTTTCCATAATCCGAATCCTGAATTAGAACTTTACCATCACCTAAAATATGATTATCACCAAATACCAAATGATTTTTTAAATATTCTGACGTATCACCTGAGGGATCAATTAAAACTGCTTTATTTTCATCAACAGACCTATCTTCTGAAAGCATATACATAGCCATTAACAAATAAACTTCTTCCTGTATTGCAAATTCACGACCCTGATCAATAAATGATGCTTCATCCTCTTGATATACGGCTAAGCCATTTTCTTGCCAAACAATTATTTTTGCACCTGCATTTGCTGCTTGTTTGCTTTCTTCAAGAAATTCATCAAGAGACCTATTGAATAATTCTTGAAGACAAGGAACATCACCTTTACATTCTTTAGCTTGAATATCCATATCAAATGACCTAGTAATTGCAGCCGCACGAACTGTATCTGAATCTGCAGGTAAAAAAGTCAGATATGCTCCACCGAGAAGTAATATGAATATAAAAATACTAAGATAAAGAGAAACACCTTTACGAATTTTTATTAATGAAAATTCATGTTCCCAAGCCCAGTTTACGACCGATGCAAACCATGTAATCAAAAAGCTAATACCCCATATCCCGGTTATGGATACAAGTTGTATCAAAGCAAGGTTATCATGCTGGGTATATGCAAGTGCAAACCAGCTATAAAAAATAGTAAGAGAAAGAATAAATTCTATTGTTACCCATGCTAATGGAAATACCAAAGTGGAAAGAAAACCTTTTATTTTTTGAGTCATAAGTCTATCAGCAAGAAAAGGCAGGAAAAAAAAGATCCCGTATGCTGAAGCTGTTACAAGACTTACTTCTAATTCCCCTGGATACACGCCATAGAGCATAATTATCCATGCTGTTAAATATGCGGGTGCAAAAAGTAGCAGACCTTTAATTTTAGTTTGTGTTCGTAGGAAGCGTATTAAAAATACTGGGGCAAGCCATGTTGCTATTGGAATAATGTTCCAGATTCCATTTGAGAAAATAAGAAATATAAATCCAATGACAAGCCAAAGATATGACCGGTATTCTGATTTCATTTTTGAATTATGCAGGGACATGATATCATCTTCGTATCCATTAATCCTAAAATGACAGATAATTCAATTAAATAATCCATATAAATTCACGCCGTCAACACTATTAGTAGATATCGCTATTCGAGACCGTTTCAATTCGTGTTGGTGAATATTATAAAACCGCAGATAAACACAGATGAACGCAGATTTCCAGGCAGCGTATCCGCGTTTATCCGCGTTCATCAGCGGTTATTTTGATAGTACCAACATGTAATGTAACGGTCTCGTTAAGGGTAAGTAATTAGGAAGGCGCTATAGCTGACATACTTATTGCTATTCTTAGTCTAATTCCAGAAAGGATGGGTGAAATAGAGTACAGATATCCTATGAAGCTTGTATCCAGGACGCACTTTCTACACAAAGCCAACGGGTACAATAATTATTTATATGATCACAATTGATTATTTTAATTGGGGTTTTCTTTATGAGAATTAATTTTTCCATACTTTGCATATTAATTTCACTTTTGTTCATCTTAACCAATCCGGCCTCGGCTGCAAAGATCATAGAGCAGGGAAGCATTGGTGCGGACACCGTGATCAATGACGATGTAATAATATCAGGTGATAATGTCTTGATCCAGGGCACAGTGCTTGGGGATGTAATGGCCACAGGCGGGCAGGTTGAGATCACAGGTAATATTACCGGGGATCTAATGGTCGGTGCCGGCCGGGTGGTCATTGACGGCATCATCGGGGACGATCTCAGGGTCGGCACAGGCGAATTGATCGTAAATGGACATGTGGGTGACGACCTGATGGCCTTTGCAGGCAATATAATTATATCGGATGAAGCAGAGATCGGTGGCGATATGACCTTTGGTTCAGGCCAGATGGAACTGAAAGGTATGGTCCAGGGCAATGTCATTGGTGGAGCTGGTGATGTGACCCTGGCAGGCCCTGTGGGTGGTGATGTGGATATTGAGGTCGAGAACCTCAAGGTCCTCCAGACTACACATATCAATGGCAACCTTAAATATTCAAGTCCGGAGGAAGTGTCTATTGCATCCGGCATCGTGGATGGATCCATAGAATTCATTGAAGAAGGACGTAAGGGAGTGGAAATGATCCCAGGAACATCCATCATAGGGTGGCTGATTCGATACCTGTTCTTGCTGGTTATCGGACTTGTTGCCCTGGCATTTATGCCCAACCGGACTGTGGCCATAGCCCAGGCAATTCCCGAGAATCCATTGAAGAACCTGTTATTCGGTCTGGTGCTATTGGTTGCCGGGTTCGTGGTTTCAATCCTGTTATTTGTAACCGTGATCGGCATCCCCTTAGGGATGATAATGTTGTTTGAAACGATCTTTGTCATGTATGCTGTCAGGTTATTTTTCGGCCTATGGCTGGGGAGACAGATATTTTCCCGGCTGGGCAAGGAATCCAAACCCTGGATGGACATGGTACTGGGGCTGTTCGTACTGTTCATCTTAACCAGCCTTCCGTGGGTTGGGGGATTGATCTATCTGCTGGTTACATTTGTAGCTGTTGGAGTTCTATTTAAAGCACAGAAACAATTCTACACAGAGCTGAGGGAGCAGAGAATGCTGTAACTTGACAATGCCTTTTGCCATCGTCCCTGTTAATTGGCAGCGATTGTTGTAGGTGCAATGGTGATTGTGCAGCCATCAAGTGAACTGGTTCATGACAATCATGAGGCAGGTTAAAGGAGCTGATAATCCCTCTTGGACTCGTTTTGCTCTTCTACTTCAAGATATCAAAATATAATTAATAAACGTGTAAAATTCGGATAAAATATATATAACTCAACTTCCAATAATTGTAATGAATTAATTTACAATAAATTTTCATAAAAAGCGGGGGCTTAATATGAACAAAGAAAAGATCGGCCTTCTAATTTTCGCGATAAGTGCCATATTTATGATAGTACTGGGCTGGTTGAGCAGCTGGTGGATAACGGCAGCACTCAGAGATCTAACTCTTGCCCAGATTAACGAAACCATATGGGCGACAGATGGCGCTTTTTTCCTGTTATGGTCTTTATCTATCCCTTTAGGGGCATTATTCGCAGGTGTGGGCATATTGCTGTATACGGGGTCGAAAGGTTCACGCATCTGGTTGTTCGGAATCGGAGTATTTCTCATAATACTGGTGGTCCAATTGCTGCCAATACACACTCACTATCCTCCAATCTTCGGTATAGGCGGCGGTTTGATATTGGCATCTTTCTTAGGCATACTCTGGTATTGGGCAAAGAAGCGCTCAACACTTGAAGGCGACGCAAAGACGGGTGCTGATTTCCAGTTGGCCGGGTATGTATTTTTCCTGATAGCCATGTGGTATCTGTGCGGTGAACTGGGAGGGCAGTTCTGGGAAGCATTTTCAACTGGAGCGCCTGATAGTCCTGTCAGTATAATGATATATCTCGTGCTTGGATGGCTGTTTCATTTTTTTAGTCATTATAAATCAACGCAAACCACATTGAAATAAGGATCAAGAAGGTTGTGAACTTGAGTTATAAAAGGTTGAAGAAAAAAATTGATTAAAACTATGGTAGAACTGGCATGTCTTTGACCATTTCATTTCCTGGCACCGAGCAAACGACCCTCGCCGAGGTCGGCGGCAAGGGCTTTTCGCTGATCCGGATGGTCGAGGCGGGCGTGCCCGTTCCGCCCGGCGCCGGGCTGCGCTGGCTTCAAGCACACCTACCCAAACATCCATCATCACTTCACACCCAAAGACAACTGGATTAATCGAAAAGTGCCTGCCCCCCTCTCCACCGCAAGGGTGCCAGAGTAGAGCAGATCGAGATGAGTACCCGGCAGGAGTGAATCCAATCGGCACGTCAGGAATTAGTTGAAACGGATAGGAGACTGGAATGCTGGAGCAAGTGCAAATCGAATGATATTGCTGGGTTTTTTCATGCGTTTTATTTGTTTTTACAATAATTCATATTCCTGTCACCCACACACAAGAGAAGAGAACTAATTATATTTGATGCGTTACATATGGATGTGCAATGCTTGAAGATATTTCGTCTGTGTTCATGTCACTGGAACCAAGGGACTTTCGTGTGCTGACAGGTATTGAAGTGGGTATGAAGTATCATGAATGGGTGCCTGTTGAGGAGGTATCCAGGTACACCAAACTGGATCTGGGTCAGCTGCATTATGTACTTAAGAACCTTGGGATCAAGGGACTGCTGAAGCGCCAGACCCAGCCCTATGAGGGCTACCGGATATATTTCGAAGGTTACGACCTGCTGGCGCTGAACGCATTGGTGAAGCGGGGTTCGTTGTCCGCCATCGGTGAGGAGCTGGGTGTGGGTAAGGAGTCTGTGGTCTATGAGGGGCTGCGGGAGATGGTGGGGGGACTGGGGCAGCAGCCTGTGATCCTCAAGTTCCACAGGGAGGGGAGGACGAGTTTTAAGCAGGTGAAGCGCAAGCGTGAACACCTGGACGGGTTGCAGCACTTTTCATGGATATATGCGGCGCGCCTGGCTGCGAAGCGGGAGTTTGAGGTGATGCAGCGGCTGTACCCTGGGGTGAGCGTGCCTGAGCCTGTGGACCATAACCGCAATGTGATTGTGATGGCTATTGCAGAGGGGGGCGAGCTGTCTAAGACGAGGGTGGTGGACCCTGAGTGGTACCTGGATAAGATTTTGGAGCAGGTGAGGTTGGCGTATGCGAAGGGTGTGGTGCACGGTGATCTGAGCGAGTATAATATTTTTGTGAGCGATGAGGGGGTGACGCTTATTGACTGGCCGCAGTATGTTGAGGTTGGGGATGCGCTGGCAAAGGGGCTGCTGGAGCGGGATGTAGGGAATGTGCTGGCTTTTTTTAAGAGGAAGTACGGGGTGGAGAGGAATTTGGGGGAGGTTTTTGAGATGTTTGGAGAAGTGACTGAATGAAGCTGTGCGTGTGGCAAGGGAGCAGATTGCCGCTCGTGCGGGTGAAAAGGTGGAGAGTGTAGAATGAATGAATTTGACATGAAAATAGCTATTCTTAACAAATTTGAAGTATTAATTCAGGAGGCCAGCCCGGATTTTGTGCTTATTCCACCTCAGAAGCGTTTTTCTGTTGATGATGAACACCGTGTTGTTGATTTGCTTTTCTATCATCATGATATTCAATGCCTGATTCCGGTTTATCTCAAGTTTGGAGATTTGCATAGAGATGATATTGAATGGATGAAGCTCAATCTGCGAGTGCTTGATGAACATAAGATACACCAAGATGATGAAAAAGCAATTGGGTTCATTCTGTGTGTTCAGGATAATGCAGAGCATATAGAGCTTGTGCAACAGGAACAAGACAAGGGATGGATTTCTAAAAACCTCATAAAACTGCCACTGCGACAGATTTTTACGGGAACACTGCAGAATGCAGTCCGACAGGCACGTAAGTAGCTTGCGCTTGGCGAAGATTATGGACTGGAGATGAAATGATTAGCGCAGAACTCAACTAGCTTTCAGCTTCTGGCACTTGGTAGTGGGAGCGGTATCCTGAGTATAGGGATTTGGGTGTGGAGTGGCTGGGGGTGATTATAGCGCAGGTGGGGGATAAGCGGGCAAAGGGACTGCTAAAGCGGGATGTGTGGAATATGCTGGCGTTTTTTAAGAGGAAGTATAGGGTGGGGAGGGATGTGGGGTTGAAGTAATTATGGGGATATAGTGTTTGTAGAGGTAAATACTTTCAAAGTGGTTTTAGTGAAGTATTTTAGTGCATTGTATAGAATTGTTTTTCGAAATTTAGATATCTTTAAATGGTTTAGGACCTACCTAACTTAAAATGATCTTGGTATGATGAAATCAATCGTTTGAGGGTGTAAAAAGATGAAGTTTACTGAAAAATCGATAGGTCCAAACTTAATTGAAATTATAACATCCGGTCTTTATGATGGTAATCAAAATTGTTTGAGAGAATATGTACAAAATAGCATCGATTCGCATGCCACTAACATTGACATTTGTTTTGAAAATGGATATGAAAATTTAATCATAAAAGACGATGGCTCTGGCATGAGCAAGAAAGAGCTCATGGAGTCATTAAATATTGGAATATCCCATAAAACAGAAGAAGATACTGGCTGGAGGGGTATAGGAATTTGGAGTGGTGTTCCTGCATGCAAAAGGATTGTTGTAATTACTAAGAAAAAGAATGATAAAAAATACAGGATCGAAATAAATAATGACAAAATCCGGGATGGAATTGGAGATAAAGAACCTCTTCTAGAGATATTAAGTAGCGCAACAGGAGACCCTAAGGAAATGCCTTTTGGTGCGGATGATTCATTCGAAAATGACCATTTCACGATCGTGAGGTTAGAGTCAATTTTAAAGACACAAAAAGATGTGTTTAAAGATAAAACCATTCGTGATTATTTAGTTAAATTTGTGCCAGCACCATTCGATAATAATAACTTCTCGTTTGCTGGTGAAATTGATAAATGGCTTAAGGAAAAAGGTGTGAAATTTCCAACTGTTAATATAAACTTTGGTGATGAACGTGAACCCATATTTAGACCACCGCATAGAGATGACATTTTTATAAACAAGATTACTAAACAAGAATTCAAAGTTGGTGGTAAATTAGTCGCCGTTGGTTGGGCACTCACTTCAATTGAAAATCAACAACTAGAAGGTCCCAACAAAGGAATCTTTTTTAAGAAAAAGGGATATACAATTGGAAATGAAAATCTAGTAAGAAACCTATATGACAAAACATATCATTTTTGGCAATATGGTGAAATTCACATTATTTCTGAGGCAGTGCGTGAAAATGCTGCGAGAAATAATTTTGAATACAATAGCGGAGTTGTGGGTCCCTTTTTTGATGAGGTAGGAAAGTTCATCGGAAGTTTACAAGGTGTAAATAGGGTCAAGGTTAATAAGAATTTGGAAAAAAAAATAAATTCAGTGAAGGGTCATTTAGAAAAGAGGGATGTTAAATCTGCGAAAAAAGCATTGGACAAGCTGAAAGACAACGTTTGTCAAAAAATAAATGTCCCAGATGATCCAATAATTCAAGATATACTACCAATGATAGATGCGAAATTCGAAACTGATAAAAAAGTAATATCAGAACTTGAAGAAGAAGTAAAAAAAGAGCCAGAAAAACCAGATATGATAAAAATAAGAAAAGAACAGTTAAACAACATTATAGATCTCTTACCTCCAGATGTCCGAAAAAAATGTAATAGAACTACAATGGAAGGTAAATTATATCCTGAAATTAGTGTAACTGACTCAATCAAAGATATTCTTAAAGATAAAACTGGATTAGCTTTTAACGAAGTGTATGCCCTTAGCAAGGCCGCTTATGGTTGGGATAATATCAGTAAAATAAAGACTTCATCCCCAATATTATGTATCGACAAAAATAAAACCGAACGAAATCTTCGTTTGGGGGTTATGATTTATACAATTCATGACATTTTTGTTAATTTAGCTAAACATGAGGAAGGTAAAGAATCATTTAAGTGGTTCGAAAATGCTACCCTTGAAGAAAAATATGAACTTGCTGCAGGGATGTACGCAATAATTGGTTTAATATATAGACTAATAGAAAAATCAGAAAATTGCCAACCTTAATTTGAAGATCCTATAATTTATCTGTTTTTGGATCCTTTTTTCAAGAAAATGTAGGAACATTTAAGGATATGCTCAACCTATCATGAATTATGAAAATTTTACTCGTGGAACCAGACTATTATACACGATACCCTCCATTGGGGTTGATGAAACTTGCATCATATCATCGATCCCAAGGCAATCAAATAAAATTAGTTAGGGGCACAAATAATGACATTAATTTCACTCCAGACAAAATAGAAATCACGTCTCTTTTCACGTATGCTTGGAAGCCTGTTCATAAAGCAATCGAATTCTACCATCTTTTATTTCCTAACGCTAAAATCAATGTGGGTGGCATCTATGCTTCACTAATGCCTGACGATATCAAATCTGCTTACTCCTATGTTAATGTCAATATAGGTCTATGCGAGGTTGCAGAACAATATATGCCAGCTTACGATATTTTGAAAGATGTTGAAAAATGGAAGGATTGGGATAGTTCAATAATATTTACATCACGTGGGTGCATACGTGATTGCCCCTTTTGTGCCGTACCAAAATTAGAAGGAAAAATGAGGTCAGTAATTACTGATGTTGAGAATTATGTTCACTGTGAGCACAAAAAAATAATTTTATGGGATAATAATTTTTTGGCATCGCCAGACTGGAAAGAAGTACTAAAAAATCTACAAGAAATGGGTCTAAAGATTGATTTTAATCAAGGACTTGATGCAAGATTAATAAATGAAGAAAAAGCCAAAATGTTGTCAGGTCTCAAAATACCGTTAGTACGCATGGCATATGACAACGTAGATGAAAAAAATGCAATTAAAAATGCTGTTAATTTGTTGGCAGAATATGGGATTAATCGGAGAAATATTCTGTTCTATATATTATATAATTTTTATGACGATGGTCAAGCATATGGCGATACCCCTGATGATTTTTTATCAAAAATAAGAGATATACAAGAGCTTGGTTGTGTTTCTTATCCAATGCGATTCGAACCATTGATATCAAAGAAAAAGAATCACTATATTTCGCCATCATGGACTGTAGAAAAACTAGAAGCGATTGCAAAGGCACGAAGAGTACTAGGATTTGGTGGTGCTTTTCCGCCATATGAAGGATTGGTTAATAAATTTAAAAAAGCAAAAGATTTCGACGATGCCTTTAGCTTGTATCCTGTGAAAAATCAGACCTGAATGCTCCAACCTACATACCCTAACTAGGCATCTTTCCGCCCATCAGAACCACACACCGCCGCACCTACAGCCCTACAAAAGAACAGCACCCTCAACCTCCTCAAAGTGCGCATCCCCGCTTACCACCTTACACCCAAGACGCCTCTGCTGTGCCACAATCAGCGCATCCATCATCCCAAAATCCTTCGCCTTCTTCCTCATCTCGCTCCTTACGGTTGCTGCATCCAGCCAGTCTTCAGTAGTAATGCAATGGATATCAGACAGCTTCCTTACAATGCGGTATAGCTCTTCAAAGTCCACATCCTCCCTGATAGCCCAGCCCTTCAATTCTGCAAGGCAGCATTCAGGAGTATAAATAACACTGTTCTCATCCTCCACCATCCCCTTAACAAATTCGCCCTTTTTTGAACCTATGAAGTATTCCACCCAGGCGTAGGTATCCAAAAGATACGCCATATCACCACAGATCCTCATGCTCAGCAGCGTGCTCACGCTTGTAGGGAGTCTTTCCCTCTGCAATTCCAAATCCTGTGACCATTTCCTTTTTGACTATATCCAGGTCAATGATATCGTGTTCTGATAAGCCCAGCTCTTCCACTTTATCTTTGGGGATGATAATTCCCAGGGAATTCCCCCATTTTTTCAGTTCAACAGTCGCGTGGCACATCCTGATCAAATAAAATATTGTGATCTATGGCATATATAGTTATACCAAATAGTATAACATAACTTATGCCAAACAACACCCTGCCATGCCCATAGTCTCTTGAAAAACCAGTCCCTGCAATCATCTCTGGCGGGACCAGACAACTAATTCTCCCGCCGCCCCGCCATCTGCACTTTACCCTGCCACCGCAGCCCGTCAGGGCGGCAGGGTGGCAGCCAGCCTTGTGGAACCATATGGCCAGGGTACAAAGAGAGAGAATGGAACAATGCACTACCTATCAAGAATATCAATACGCACAATAAATAAACTATCCAAATTCCACCAGAACTTCATACCTGCGATCTAAAATTCGATTTATTGCTTTTAACTCAGAACCCCTCTCGGAATCCTTTACTACTGCTGTAGTAGATGTAGAACAGACTGGTCTGATTTTGTGCAAATTCATAATTACCTATATCAATTGAATATTATTAAATATTACATGAAAGGATAAGTAAAACCGGATTTTTACTTATAGACGTCGCCCCTGAAATCAACTCTATGAATTAAGACGACCTTTTGTTCCCATATAACTTCATAAACAATTCTGAATCTACCTTTTCGTATACGATACTTATTCTTATCACCTTTCAGTTTAGCAACATCAAGGGATTTTATGGGAACTGGGTCATCCTTTAAGATAAAAATTGCCTCTTTGAGGCGTTCTCTATCATGTTTTTGAAGGGAAGATATAAATTTCAACGATTTTTCTTTGATATTGACATCAAATGTCATGCGTCCAGTACCTTAAGAAGTTCAGATTCACTGGAAATTTTATCCCTGCCTTCAATAGCTTTTAGGTCTTCAGGCTCAGGTTCTTCTTCAGGGATTAATCTATCTACAAGTTTTGAATAAAGGTTCGTAAGCATATCAAGGTCTGTACGAATCTTTCTTAATTCAATTACAGCTTCGGTTTCCATATAGTTGTTATTTGAGATTCTAACCTTATAAGTGTTTACCACTACCTTCCCGCAAAAAAAATCGACCTCAACTTACACCATCCCTGCCCTGCCCCTGCAAGCATCTCCGGGGGCACCAACTAACCAATCATCCCGCCGCCCGCCTGAACCACATCCGGCTGCCCCCCTCATACACTTGTACCCACAGACAGGTGTCATTGAGAGTTTTTTTTAAGATAATACTAATATTTCCGGTAAATCTTGCTTCTGTGCCCCGTTTCAATAACTATGATCAACAAGCGATCATCCTGGATATCCAGGATCACACGGTATTCACAAACACGATGAGTGAAGAGGGGATGACGTTTTGCCCCTTTGATCTTCTTGACATAAGAATAAGGTTCGCCTTTGATACCATTGATCGATAGAATAATGTTCTGCGCAATATCCAAAGGGAGCTTTTTAAGATCCCTCTTTGCTTTAGAGGTATAGTTGACCTTGTAGCTCATGACAGGTCAAACTCTTTCATGATCTCTTCTTCAGAATGAAGGCGGCCCTGTTTGATATCTTCAAGTGCCTCTTCTATACCAAGTATCGCTTCATCGCTGAGTGGTTCTTCATCGATCGCCAGATTCGCCAACCGTTCTACAACTGAACTATATGATTCACGTGGATAACGTTTTAGAGATGTTAACATATCCTTCACTCTTGGATCTATGCAGATTGTTGTAGTAGCTGCCATATAGTTAGCTATAGGTACCTATATATTAAATATATATTGGTATAGTTGTGCCCGACACCCAGCCCCTCTGCACTATATCCTGCCACCGCAGCCCGCCAGGGCCGCACGGTGGCAGCCAACCTTGTGGATTCGTGCGAGTTTCGAACCGCATATGAACGAGAATAAACGCAGATATCCTTGCCAAATTAAGATTATACTAGATATATACCATATAATCAAATTTAAAACCAATGGTGGCCGTTATCTATCTTCATCTTAATTTATCTGTGGTTAATAATAAAATTGAAATAATTCTAGCCCCTATCCATCCTTTCACTTCCCAGCCGTCCGCCAGGACCACACCCTGCTGCCCTGCCTGTGCAGGGGAATGTGGGTGGGTGCTGGTGCGCAGGGTGTGGGGCGGGTGCTGCCGGTGGAGCCCGTGGATGTTAAAATATATAATTTATGTGATGGTGCACCACAAAGAACGCGAAGCCAGACCACAGAATCCTTCGCGTTCTTAGCGCCCTTTGCGGTGAAATTATAAGAAAGCAAACCTTCAATCCGTGTAAATCAGTGTGAATCTGTGTATTGAAATACTAACTTTCATCCCACACCCCTTCAATTCTGCAAGATATTAACCTGAAAACCTCGAAAAATAAGATGGACGTCCATCTTGATCTCATCAAAGGGAGTAGATTCCCTTGCCCTGTTTGTAATGAACTAAGCGAAATACATGGCATGAAAGAAAGAGAACCATACTTTTTAATGCCCAGCCCCATCCAGCGCCTCATTCACCAGCCCATCAATCCTTGCCAGCCGCTTGTCGGTCCTGCGGACATGCTTATGTTTGACAGATCCGAATTTCTTACTTATCGTTGATACTTTACCGAACAGCGGCTTCAAATTTTCGGCCTTCACCCTGTACTGCCCCTTCAACTGCTTGACCAGCAGTTCACTGTCACTATAATGCTCCACATCATCCTTGCAGTAGCGTGCGGCACGCCCCAGTGCAGCGATCAGCGCCTGGTATTCGGCCTCGTTGTTGGTCCCCTTCCCGATATATTCAGACTTTTCCTCGATGGCATTCCAGTCCTGGTCATAGATACCGTATCCAATAGCGGACGGGCCGGGATTGCCTCTTGAGCCCCCGTCAGTTACCAAAAAGATCTTTTTATATTTTGACATGATCCCTCTCTCAGCATTTGAGTAGCATGAACTTTACATATAGGAAATTATAAACGCATTTCGATATCGATATAGGTAATTTTCTTAGTTTCAATCAAATCTATTGACAGGATTGACAGGCGTGCCGAGCTAAATTCATACTCGCCAGTTGGTGAAAATCCAACCTGAGGAAAGGCTAGCCACCACCTCAGAACTGAAGCCCGCACCCAGCCTGGTAACAGGCTGATGTGAAGCTGGGGGGATGGGATACCAGGCCGCAACGGAAGTGAAGGTTATAAGCCCCGAAATACTGATTATCTTGGAAGCCGACGTTCTCTGTCAAACGGAAGGCAGCATTCACACCACCATTAGTTCGAACCTCCGGTCTTGGAATATAGCAGAGAGCTCTGGGACATGGCAAGGTGATGTGAGT
>Ga0255456_1054_pt1 | contig 18132 bp, 18 predicted proteins | sample ANMaggQLBNCT01C7_FD_182646 | JGI IMG/M metagenome (GOLD analysis project Ga0255456, IMG submission 182646) | Sediment cell enrichment communities from methane seep in Santa Monica Basin, California, United Staets - ANME aggregate JGI... | ecosystem: Environmental > Aquatic > Marine > Cold seeps >...
TACCGATATCAAGAAGGCTGCCGTGGACGGTATGCCAATATATGCGGAATGCGGCGGGTTGATGTATCTGGGAAAGAGTCTGGAAATTGAAGGACATACATACAAAATGGCTGGTGTACTGGATGCCAGGTCGAGCATGGTAGGGAGATTCCAGGCATTGGGATATACTGAAGCAGAAGTTGTGTGTGATAATCCTCTATCATTAAAGGGACAGGTAATAAGAGGACATGAGTTCCATTATTCTATAACCGAATGCGACCGTGATGCCAGGTTTGCGTACAGTATGAATAGGGGGAAAGGTATAGAGGACGCAAAGGATGGACTTATGGTATATAATACACTGGCTGGTTATATGCATACACATCCTGCTTCTGCATCCATGGAACGGTTTGTGGATATGTGCAGGAAATACAGCCGCAGATAGTGTGCAGGAAACACAACCGCCAATAGTATGCATGAAACTCACCCGCTGATAATATGATCTTGATAGACCCGGTAAATAATTTTACCATACCACAGGAATGGATAGATAAGGTTACAATACCACCGGATGAACTTAAAAAAGGCGTTTCTGACGGACTGTTAGTAGTGCTTTCCAATGGAGATATCCTTAATAGGGGATTTACTACGGGAACTACATGTGCGGCTGCTGCCAAGTCAGCTGTCCTGTCCCTGAAGAAAAAGGATATGATCACGACGGTTTTTGTTCCCACACCTTGCGGTATAAGAGCAAAGCTGGATGTCAGGGCTTTGGCAGGAAGGGCAGACGTTGTGAAAATATCAGGAGATCACGCAAGTGATGTGACCGGCGGGCTGGTGTTTGTGGCCAAAGCGCATCCAGCTGAGGATATTTCATTGATAGCTGCAGATGGTATAGGTACGGTTACAAAGGGAGGCTTACAAGTAAAGGTAGGCGAACCTGCTATTAATCCTGTACCTAAACTCCAGATAATAGATGCTATTATGGAAGGATTGAGCGAGACCGGACTTGAGGGTGCTGCTGTTACATTATCCGTACCTGATGGTGAAAAGGTGTCTGAAAAGACATTGAATTCTGCTATTGGAGTAATGGGGGGTATCTCTGTTTTAGGTACTACCGGATTTGTCGAACCATGGAGTGACCACCTGGGTGAGGTTAAAATGGAATTGGTCAGTGATGCATCCAGGGTAGTACTGACTACAGGAAGAATAGGTATGCGTTATTCCCAGATGCTGTTTCCCGAACATACAGTAGTTATGGTAGGCAGCAGGATCGATGAAGGGATTAATGCATCCGGAGGCGAAACAATTATATGCGGCCTGCCAGGCCTGGTACTCAAATGGGCCGTGCCTGGTATTCTAATTGCAACAGGGTTTAATACGGTACAGGAATTAATAGAAACTGATAGAAATAGTCAGTTGATCGATAATGCAGTGGCTGCTGCAGTAGAAAAATCAGAAGGTGCAAGGATCGTGCTTGTTGACAGGAGTGGTGCCGTAATTCGTGACTCTGGTGGTGTGTTGTGAAGATAATAGGTGTGGGTGTGGGTCCGGGTATGCTGACAATGGAAGCAGCAAAGGCTATACAGGATGCAGAGGTGGTTTACGGTTCAGGGCGTGCCATTGAACTGGCAGCAGGACATATTTGCTGTGAGACAAAACATATAAAGGATTATTCAAAATTGCATGAACTGCCTGGTAATGCGGTTGTACTGTCTACAGGAGACCCGAACCTTTCAGGACTGGGTAAATATGCCAGACCTGGTGATGTAGTGATACCTGGCATTTCGTCACTGCAGGTGGCATGTGCCAGGCTTCATATCGACCAATCCGGGATTGTAGTTATTACTGCACATGGAAGGGACCCGGCCCCTGCTGCTGTGAAACTACGATCAGCTATCACTTTTGGATTTACTGTTTTTTTACTTCCGGCATATGAATTCGGGGTGGAGCAGGTAGCAGCAATGTTGCTGGATATGGGAATTGATGTACCTATTGCTGTTTTTGAACGGCTTGGATACGGAGATGAACGGGTGGAAGTGGGAAGTGTGAGTGAACCACCATGTGTGAATTCCGGGTTGTATTGCATTATGGTGGGATATGCGATAGTGTGAAGATAAATACAAATATTGTTGATAAGTTATATGAGAGACAGCAAGAGAATGAACCTATAAGTCATTTTGGAGTTAAATAAAACGATACTATGAGAATTGCAGTAATTGCTATACAGGGAAATGTAGAAGAGCACATTGAATCTGCTAACAAAGCAATGGAAGATATGGGCATAAGGGGAGAAGTGCTCCCTGTACGCCACAGCGGCACCATACCAATATGTGACGCCATTATCCTGCCAGGCGGCGAGAGTACCACACTTGGGCGGCTTATGGCCCGTGAGGGAATAGATGTCGAGATAAAGGAAGCCGCCGCCGCAGGCAAACCCATAATGGGCACCTGTGCCGGCCTGGTACTGCTGGCAAAGGATGGCGGCGAGCAGGTTCTGCGGACAGGGCAAAAGCTCCTGGGTTTAATGGATATCAGTGTGGACCGTAATGCTTTCGGCGGCCAGAGGGAATCCTTTGAAATACCGCTTGAGATATCGATGCTGGATTCACCGTATAATGTGGTGTTCATCCGTGCCCCTGTGATCACCAGGGCGGGACCGGATGTAGAAGTACTTGCACGTTTTAACGATAAGATAGTGGCAGCCAGGCAGGGTAATATTTTAGGGCTGGCATTCCACCCTGAACTTACTGACGACCTGAGGATACATTATTATTTCCTTGGAATGATGAAAAAGCCTTCTCATCACTGGAAAAACCAGGTACGTAGTGAAGATTCGTACTGATTCTACTGAATATTGTGTTAAATGTTAACCATTTAGCAACCCTTATATATGATATATTAAATCAAGTAAACTTGTTATAATATCAATCTACTTGAGTTATAACAAGAAATACAACAGGTGAAACTTATGCATATTATGGAAGGTTTTTTACCAAGCCCTTGGTGGCAAATATGGTTTGCCATATCACTGCCAGTAATAATTTATGGAATCTATAAACTGAATGGACTGATCAAGAACAAACGTGACCTTTTGCCACTGCTGGCTGTGGCCGGAGCATACATATTCATCCTATCCTCCCTCAAATTACCCTCAGTGACAGGAAGCTGTTCCCATCCCACAGGTACAGGCTTAGCAGCCATATTATTCGGACCTGCTATATCAGCCGTACTCGGATTGATCGTGCTGCTGTACCAGGCCCTGTTCCTGGCCCACGGTGGTCTGACCACACTGGGAGCCAATGTGTTCTCGATGGGAATCGCAGGCCCAGTCATTGCATTTCTAATCTACAAGGCATGCACAAAAGCAGGACTTAATTTCTATATCGCTGTGTTCCTGGCATGCTCACTTGCAGACCTGGCCACCTACGTAGTCACCTCAATTGAACTGGCCCTGGCATTCCCTGCACAGACCGGGGGCGTAGTTACATCATTTAAAGCCTTTGCAACCATCTTTGCCGTCACACAGGTTCCGCTGGCTATAATTGAAGGAGCCATTACTGTGCTGATCTTCAAGTATGTGATCCAGGTCAAAAGCGATGTGCTGGTAAAACTTGATGTTTTAAGTGAGGTCGGATTGCGCAAGATCAAGGAGTTGACAACATGAAACTGGAAATCATCGTAGCTGTTATAATATTAATCTTCACTGCCCAGTTCCTCTATATCTCCTCGACCACTGACGCAGAATACGGCGGTGCGGATGGTGAGGCAGAGGGTGTAATAGATGAATTGACAGGCGGCACCTATGAACCTATAGCCGATCCCATATGGGAGCCTCCCAGCGGCGAGATAGAAAGCCTCCTGTTTTCACTCCAGGCTGCCATCGGAGCACTGGTCATAGGATATTATTTCGGATATTACAGGGGCAAGAAACAGCCAGCGTAATTCACTCTCAAAACCAATCGAGAAAATGGAAATTCCAGACAGGATGAACAGGATTGATAGGATACGATCCAGTCCTGTAGATCCTGTAAATCCTGTCAAAAGATTTGATTGAAACAAAGAAAATTACCTATATCAATATCGAAATGCGTTTATAATTTCCTATACGTGAACAAAAACATGAATAACCTGCTGGATGACTATGCACTGGCAAGCCCACTGCGGCACAATAACAACTGGTTAAAACTCACCGTGGTTGCCGTAGGGATCCTTGGTGGCGTATCGGCTGCATCGCCGGTAACACCCCTGTTCATAGCTGCATGTATGGGTTTTGCAGCAGTTTTCCTGGCAAAGGTCCCTGTGAAATTCTATTTGAAGCTGATAGCTCTACCTCTGGGTTTTGCAGCCACCGGGTCTGTTGTCATACTATTCTTCTTTGGCACGGGATATGAAATTGCATCAATTGATACACTCGGGTATCATCTGGCGATTCGCAGCCAGGGGTTGAATATGGCGGTCCTGGTAATGGCGAGAACGCTTAGTGGAATGTGCTGCATGTTCTTTCTTGCACTCTCAACACCTATGGTCGAACTTTTTTCAGTGCTAAAGACATCCAGGGTGCCGGATGTTTTTATCGAACTCTCAATGCTGATATACCGTTATATCTTTGTCCTGCTGGAAGTGGCAGTGAGCATAAAATTCGCCCAGACTGTAAGGCTGGGTTATAAGGATTTGCTGACTTCGCTGCATTCCACTGGCATGCTGGCAGGCACCCTGTTCATCAGGTCATGGGAGCAAGGGGAAAGACTATATATAGCAATGGACTCCAGGTGTTATGACGGGAAACTGGCTATGTTCTCCTCTAAAAAACCGGTTAAAGCCTTTGAATTGGTACTCACCTCACTTTACGTTATTTCAATAATTGCAATTTCCTTTTCCACGAAAAACATGTCTATAGTATGAAGAAAAAACATGATTATTCTTGAAACACGGGACCTGAAGTATGCATATCCGGACGGGACAATGGCACTTGACGGTATCGACATCGAAATTGAAAAGGGCAAGAGGATAGCCTTCGTAGGTCCCAATGGATCAGGAAAATCAACGCTGTTCCTGCTATTGAACGGTACCCTGAAACCCAGGCAAGGGGAGGTGCTTTTCCAGGGCAGGCCGATAAAGTACGATGCAAAGTCGCTGCGTGAAGTTCGAAGGCAGATCGGGATTGTGTTCCAGAACTCCGATGACCAGCTATTTGCCCCGACCGTATATCATGATGTGGCTTTTGGTCCTGTCAACCTGGGACTCCCTGAAGAAAAGGTCGAAAGCTGTGTCAATCATACCCTAAAATACTTTGGTCTTACCGAACTCAGGGACAAACCACCTCATCACCTGAGCGGCGGACAGAAGAAAAAGGTTGCAATTGCAGGCGTGTTCGCCATGGAACCTGAGGTTATCATCCTTGATGAGCCCCTTTCCAACCTTGACCCTGCCGGAGCCAGTGAAATTGTGGAGCTGCTCAATGAATTGAAACATTTTGGAAAGACCATCATCATTTCTACCCATGATGTGGACCTTGCATCAAGGTGGGCTGATGTTGTGTATGTCTTAAACGGTGGTAAGGTATACAATACAGGGCATCCGTCCCGTATTTTTTCAGACAGGATACTTATGGAGAATACAAAACTAAAACTTCCCACAATTGTTGAGACCTTCAGGGAATTTGAAGCAAGGGGGATTGCTGATGGACATACCCCCATGACACTCCTTGATCTGGTGGACTCGGTGGAGGGGCCGTATATCGGTGTGAGGTGTGCAGTGGCTGATTGTGATATCCCTAAAGGACAGCGGGTCGGGTTATTTATGCGGGAAGGCACTATTGTGGCTGTGCCGTATACACAGCAGGAGGCTTCCGGCCTGGCACTGTGTGATGCTGGTGCAGGTGATGAGGTACTGATCGAAGATGTCAGGGGTTCGCTTACGTCCGGGACCGGGCGCATCCATGTGGTCCGGATACCCAGGGTGATAGAAGGCGGTTCAATGAATGTGGATATCGCTGATCTTCAGGCATTGGTGGACGGTGCGACTTTTGACAGGGTAGGTGCAATGGGTACTTCTGCCAAGGTAACTGCGGCAAAGGCAGGAATACATCCCGATTTTGAGGTCGATGTCATCCAGTCTGCCATGCTGTTGGCCCTGCGTGGCCTGGACTGCCTGGTACTGGCCAGCGGCGGTATGGCTGAACTTGTAAAACAGCGGGTGGATGAGCGAAACAGTAATGGTTGTCGTAATATCCAGTGCAGCATTGAGAAGATATGATCAAACACTTATTGACTTTGGTGAGCCTTACGTAGCTGCTTATTATGGGATGGCAGGGGCGGAATAACCAATACAAACCCTGAGTTCGTCGTCATATTAAACGACTCCCGGCCCCTATTCCTCCCATCACTCTCCCGCCGCCCGCCCTTCTCCACTCACCTGCGCTGCCCTTCCTACACTCGACCGATCCCCCATTCCTGGCACTGCGGACCGGGTGTGGGTGCTCAAGCGCAGAGCGTGGGTCAGGAAGTGGTGTGTGCGTACTGTGGCCTCGGGTGTTAGTGGGTGCTGCCGGCGGCGGGCATGGCTGTTAAAATATAAAATTTATGAAATACTGCACCGCAAAGCACGCAAAGGACGCAAAGTTAAGGTAACATTGTCTTTGCGCCCTTTGCGGTGAAACACTTAGCGACAAGCTTCAATTTACGTCTATCTGCAGTTAATATTGAAATGATTGCCAGCCCACATCCATTCTCACACTCTTTTGCTATCCCACCGTCTGCACTGTACCCTACCACCACAGCCCGGCAGGGTGGCATCCAGCCCTGTGGATTCGTGCTAGTTTCAAATCGCAGTTGATATTGAAATAATTCCATTTTGCTTCACTTGTGCACTTGCTCCCCTCCTGTCCTGGTTCCTGCGTGCGGTTGCTGCGAATAGAGTAGTACTGTTTATGGAGCGTGGCGAGGGGTGTAGCTATTGCTCTCGAAATTATATTGATAATCTCCAAAAAACAAAAACTATATAGCATTTACTATCTATCTACTATCAATTGATGTATTATGACCACTCAAATAAATATCCGGCTGAATGAAAATCTTTTACAAGAAATTGATACACTGGCACACATGCTCCATGTTCCAAGGTCTGAATGGTTAAGGATGAAATTAGCAGAAGCTGTTAAAGAAGATTTATTGAAATATCGTGAAGCTTTGGCTATGGAATATACAATGGGTCATATATCATTCAAAGAATTACAGACTGCTATAGGTCGTGAGGCTGAAGATGTCAGGATGATTAGTGAGATTACACAAAAAGGGAAAAAGGAAATCAACAGACTGTTTGGTGAATGATGAAATTTGCTATCGATACCTGTTCATTGATAGCCCTTCAATATAGTGGTTATCTCAGTACAATTGTCGAAACAGTAGATATCATAATAACAAAAAAAATTCATTCTGAACTTGAAGACATTGGGATATTTACAGACAGTGATGCTGCCGCCGCACGAGAAATATTGAGACTGTTACATAGAATAACAATTATGGAAGTATCACAAAGAGCAACAGGGGAAGAAGAACTCATCGAAGTTGCGCTTCAGAAAAAATGTGATTTTATCGTTTCAGATGATATCCGTGCAATTCCAAAACTTAAACTGACTAATATTTCCACACTTTTCAGTACTCATCTACTTTATTACCTCTTTCGTGCAGGGATAATATCAAAAGAAGAAGGATTAATCGCATTGGAAAAAATGCGTAATAATAGGTCCTGGAAAGAGAATCTTATATACATTTCCGGGATACAGTTATTCAGATAAAAAGTAATTTGTATATTCCATTTCCCCTTGAAAAGAAAATCCTGCAGATTTCCCTGACCACCTCTTCATGTTCTTAACTGATTGGCTTACCATTTTTTCCAGTTCAAACCGTTGATCCTGTTGAAATGATTGACATTTCTTGTCAGAAACTCTTCGTTATTTACCATTACAATACCTGCAATCAGAACATCAAGGATATTTACAGGATTTCCGGCATTCATTAGTTCAGCCTGGATTTTGGCAGATGTAAGTACAGCGGGCATTTCAAATCTAAGTATATCCATAGACCCCAGTAAAGAATTTACTTCTATGTAGGATTTATCGGGTTTTGTAGAACGGTCTGCCCCGTAATAGAGTTCGAAAGCATTGATGATGGTAGTTTTTGGGTTTTTGATCTTATCAGCATAAGCGGCTGCATCTGCATCACCTCTAAGAAGAGCTACCAGATAATCGGTATCCAGTATTGTCATAGTTTTGCACGCTCTAAACGGGAAATATCAGTTCCACTGGACCTTATTTCAATGGCCGCTTTTTCAAATTCATCGTCTTTCAATCTTCCGGCAAATTCTTTTAACGGCTTTTTTCTGACGATTTCTGCTATACGATTTATAAGGGCAGTAAAGCTTTCCCCCTCTTTTTTTAGCTGAACAAGGCTTTTGTAAGCTTCTTCTGAGATAGTTAATGTTTTATGAGCCATATGTTTAAGTGTATTTATTCGTGTATTTAAATGTGCCTGTCATTTTTATTCCTTACGCCTTCTATTGTTAATATTGAAATGCTGTCCAACCCCCACCCCGTTCTCACACTTCTACACTCACCCGCTGCCCGCCCTTCTCCACTCACCTGCGCTGCCCTTCCTGCACTCGACCGACCGCCCATTCATGGCACTGCGGACCGGGTGTGGGTGCTCATGCGCAGAACGTGGGTCGGGAAGTGGTGTGTGCGGACGGTGGCCTCGGGTGTTAGTGGGTGCTGCCGGCGGCGGGCGTGGCTGTTAAAATATAAAATTTATGAAATACTGCACCGCAAAGGACGCAAAGGACGCAAAGAGCGCAAAGTTAAAGTAACATTGTCTTTGCGCCTTTTGCGTTGAAACACTTAACGTCAACATTCAATCCTCCCATATCTGCGTCCATTGTTCCTGTGATTCTAGGGTGGTTTTTCCAAAAAGGCCGGATTATGCAGGGAATGCTCAGGAATTATGTCGGGAGTAGAAGGATGGGGTATAGCAATGAGATGAAAGCGCATTATTGCAAAAAATCACTCGTCTTCTTATTATCACAGTGATTGAGCAAAGTTGTTTTTATAAAAATTTTAAACTTTTTTGAAACCTATGAACTTTCCCCTTGTATCATCTTTTCCAGTTCTTCGAGAATATCCTCAATGGACATTTCCTTCGATGCAAGAATGTCTTCCTTTACATGTTTATGGTGAGGAAAAGTATTTACCTGTCGGTGGTGCGGTGCATTATCCCACCTGATAACAAGTTGAGTTCCCTTAGATACATGATAAGCATATCTCTGGAATTTAGGTGTGGCATGCTCCCAGACATGGAGTTTCCAGCCATTTATTGGGCATGCCTGTATCTTTAATCTATAAAAATCCCCTAAAGCATCGGAATCCATCGATATAATGGAGTCTACAATACTTGATTCCTTCAAGACTTTAACTGTCCTATGCACTTATACCAGTCTCTCTGGCAGCCTTTTTCCAGACTTTCAGCATGTTCTCAGCAGCTTCCCATTCCATCCAGTCATCTTCTTCCAAAATGGAGGCTCCTGTTTCTAATTTCCTTGAAAGCGCATCAAATGACATGCTATATTTTTTTTCAAATGTTTTAAGCTGTTTTTTATAAAATTGTATCTTATGCTTTATGAAATCTGATGTCACATCCTTTATGAATTCGCCTGGAGAATTATATAGACCAAGCTTCAATAGCGGCCCAGCAGCAAGGTTTAATTCAGCGATAAATTCATTTTCAATTTCTGAACTCATGATATAGTCTTAGAACCAAGTGGATAAAAGCTTTTTGTAGTTCCGTCCCACCGATACGCCTGTGAGGGAAGCTCTTCTTCTGGATCATCTTTGACCTGAACAGTTTTAAAATTCCCCCCTACAACTTAAAATCGACCTCAATAGTTTCCTTCAACATGTCCTTGAACCCTATCATTTCAAGTGTTCTCTGGGACTTTCCCGTTAAATTCAGGGACAAAATCTTCACCTGGTGTCCCAATCTAACCTGAACTCGCTCCACCCGTTCAAGATCATGCAAGAACGCATCCGCCTCCTTCCATACATTTTTGCGCTCTGATAGCTTCTGGAGACGCCACTGAAGGTCCGCCAACAGCCGATACGCCAGAACACACACAAAAATATACACTCTAACCCGCCGCTCAAGCCTGTGACGCACAGGCTCCATTTCCTCAGAAGTCTTCAATGTTCGGAAGACTTTCTCAACAAAATCCTTCCCGAAATAGGCTTTCACAACCTCATCGGGCGAAAGTGATTCATCAGTGGAGAACAGCAAATATTTGCCATGTGAGCGTTCAGCTGCTGCAATCTCCTGACTCTTATACTTCCATTCGATACGTGGACCGTTCCCTTTTCTCTTCACACGCGTGAAAACGTAATCCTCCCACGAACCTATGATGGCATCGATCGCTTTGTGAAGATGCGCCTCTGACCACTCCTTTCCTTCCTCGCTCAACGCGTTAAGCTGCTGGCCAATATCTGCCAGAACCTCGTTCTGAGCATTGATCTTACTGGTTCTTCGTTCCTGATTTGTGTAAACGACCACAGAACGCTCCTTACCAAAAAGCTGATCACGTGTCCGTATTGAATAGATATGCCCGGTTCTGCTTTTATGAACAAATGTCGATGGGTTTAATGGAACATCCGTACTGTCAATGATGTTTTTCACCTCTTTTAAAGTCTTAGGAATGCCGCAGATGAGCTTCCAGCCTGCAGACTCGATCATGTTCACATGTTCTTTGGACACATTTCCCCTGTCCCAGATGATAGTTCCCGGTTCGATGCCTGTATCTTTGAGTTGACTGACACGATTCCTGATGGTTGATAAACTGTTACGGCTTCCGTTGTAGACAAAATGAGATATAGGGTATTTATCAAATTTAGATACGAGTAGAGCAAGATTTACCTGAAGACGCGTGACATGTTTGGCGTTGTATCCAAACTCTGCCAGAGAGCAGGTGACTCCAAAGAAAAGCACTGACGTGAGATCGTAGGCAACCGTTTCTGTTTCGCCGGCTTCAAGAGGATGCATCTTGCGCCTTTGTTGATAGAGGGTATCATCGATCTGTTGTGTAAAGTCGTGGATCTGCCCTATGGTCTTGTCCTCATAGCATACAAAATCCATAGCTGTTAGAAATGAGTTCCTGGTGAGATCAGCAGGACTGAGATTCATCAGTCTGGGTAGATCTGTTGTAAGGATCCAGTTTTCAAGCATGGTGTTGCTCATGGGGTCGAGAACGCGGTTGATTGCCCATGCGGTCAGGAGCTTTCCAGGAGTGGGACCTTCTAAGTTTTGTTCTCCGCAACAGATCTCATCGATGATGTTAACGAAACCAAGCTGTGATGCGAGCTCCCAGAGGAGGGTGACGGCACCTGCTCTATGGGACCGACTATGTTGTAGGCGATCCAGTGTCTTTGGTTTTGGTTTTGAAGGTGCAACTGGTTCTTCAGGTCCTAAGCTTCTCACGTAGACACTTTTGACTTTTCCGTCTATGCGGATGGATTTGTATTCTTCGAGATATATACGTCCGTTCTTTTTCTTGCGTTTTATTACCACGTAGGAGGGGTTGCCCCTACATGGATATAATGGTTTCGTTTTGAAATTAGGGTGATATGCGAAGAAAAAATAGGTGCAGGATCGCGAAATTAAATTAGTGAAGGAGTTAAGAATGGAGTGTGCAGGGGGGAAAAGTTGATCTGTTCAGGTCATTGATGTCGTAGAGGTTCTGGCAGGAGGCGACAGGCCGCGCAAATACTGGAACGACCTGAAAAAGAAGCTGCTTCTGGAGGGTTATGACCAGTTGTCCGAAAAAATCGGACAACTGAAACTACAGTCTGCCGATGGGAAATTTTATGCGACCGACTGCGCCAACACCGAGACCATGTTCCGCATCATCCAGTCTATCCCCTCGCCCAGGGTGGAGCCGCTCAAACGCTGGCTGGCACGGGTGGGCAAAGTTTGAAAAACGTAGCATCAAATAATTATTGTGGATTATCTAAGAACCGGGCGGCAGAATAATTAGAATAATTTAATACAGATGGCTCTATCTGAATAATGGTGGCTGCCGTTGGTAGATTATACTAATATTCATCAAAAGTTCATAAGTGAAGATGCTGATAATCACATTGAGGTAGTCAAAGAAATAAGGATATATTTTGCAGACTTTTCTGATAAGGATAAGGAGCAGGCATGGAAAGACCTGCTGGAACTTACAAAGGACGAGGACAGCTATGTGCGATGGAGCGCAGTCGATGCCCTTGGTCTGGTCTTACAGCACGTTACAGAAAAAGAACAGGCATGGAGAGACCTACTGGCGCTTATTAAGGAAATCGAGGTGCAATGGCGTGCTGCTAAAGCGGTTTGTGAGGCCTTCCAGCACCTTAAGGATAAGGATAAGGCATGGGAAGACCTACTGGCACTTACCGAAGACAAGGACTTTGCCGTGCGATATCTCGCGGTCTATGAGCTTGGCGTGGCCTTCCAGTACATGCCTGATAAGGAGCAGGCAGCGAAAGACCTTCTGGCACTTGCCAAAGACGTGGACAGCATCGTGCTAAAAGTCGCAGCTAATGCGCTTGGCCAGGTCTTTCCATACATGCCTGATAAGGAGCAGGCAGTGAAAAACCTGCTGGCACTTACAAAGGACGATGAAAGAGAGGTCAGGTTGTATGCCAATTATTCACTTGGCAAGATTTCAATTTATAGAGCAACAGATGCAAAAAGTGAAGAAAGTCTAAAAGAAGAAATGGTTAAAGCTATTGAATATTTTGAAAAATCATCATATGAATCAAAAAATTTTAATATGGCTGAATTCTGTCTCCCATTCTACCGCTCCTACAATGCTGTAATTTTTAAGAAGGAAGATACTAACGAAGAAATTGAAAGAAATCTCGAAGAAGCTAAAAGGGCTGTTGCAGGATCGAAAAGTAAGGAGAAACTACTTCAGGCTATTGAAAACCTTGCAAATGCACTTCAAGAGGCACAGAAATTGAGGGGTCTAGATGAAATTAAAACAGACCTTAATGCGTACAGGCGTTACTGCGACCGTGCTGAAGAACTACTTGACGAAACCGAAGACAAAGCACCTGGGGCTGCGAAGCTGGTGAGGAGGGGGCTGCCGATAATCGATGAGCGGATAAAGGAGATAATTGCCGAGATTCAGGAGAAGACCAATGTACTTTGCAAAGAAACAAAAGATTCACCACTAGAAGATATTGGTAAAGAAGTAAACACGATTGGTCAGAATCTTTTGCGCGTAAGGGACCCGATAGGACTTGAAAAATCTGTCAACAATTTAGAAAATGCTTTATCCGATATTTGTAATCGAATGGTTGGAATAGAAAAAGGAGAAGCATGTGAACTACTTGAAAGAGAAAAGAATGAACAATATATTGAATATAAACTTCCTTTAATGAGTTTGATTTTAAGCAAAGTTTCTTCTCAAATAAGTAATAAACAAAAGTCGGGGATTCGAGAAGAACTTGTTATTAGTGTTGGGGGTACTGTATTTGGAACAGGTGCCCAGCATGTTATTACTATTCCACTACAAGAAATCGCTTATAATGATTTGAAAAATGATTTAAAAAAAATTGGAAGCAAAGACGTTTTTGATTTAGCCACTCTTCCACCAAAATTAGCTGAAAATGTTAAAAAATATATTGACAAAATAAAAGGTAAACGATAGGCATCTATCCTATCACCTCTTCCTCTCCAGCACCCTCGGCCACACCGCCAGCCCGATGATCAGCGCCAGCAGAAGCACGAACACCGTACCCAGGTAAGTATCATTCACCGTATACGCAGCCGAAGCCGCACTCTTACCCGCCGACAGCACATAGAACAACGCACCCACTGCCAGCGCAGTCACGCTGCTAAAACCCAACGTCTTGGAAAACTGTACCGCCATAATCATACCGCCTCCTGCCGCTTCAACCTGAACCGCTTGAGCAGCAGCGCATTAGCAGTCACAGACACCGAACTCATAGCCATGAACAGCGCCGCCAGTGCCGGAGCGATCAGGTACGGCCCGAACACACCCAGTGCCAGGGGTATACCTGCCGTGTTGTAGGCAAAAGCCCAGAACAGGCCCTGCTTTATCTTACCCATCGTCCGCTTGCTCAGCTCAATGCTGGACACCACGTCCCGCAGGTCGTCCTTAATAAGCACTATTTGTGCCGATTCCATGGCAACGTCCGTGCCGCTGCCAAGCGCAATACCGATATCGGCTTGCATCAGTGCCGGTGCATCATTGATGCCGTCGCCAACCATGGCCACCTTCGCACCCTCGGCCTGCAGTTTCTTCACCTCAGCTGCCTTGTCCTGGGGCAGCACCTCTGCCAGCACCCGGTCGATACCCACCTGCCTGGCAATAGCCTCTGCCGTTAGCCTGTTGTCGCCAGTGATCATCACAGTGGTGATACCCATTTCCTGCAAATATCCTACAGCCTCTGCCGAATGTTCCTTCAGGGTATCTGCCACTGCAATGACACCCATGATCTCGTTATCCTTAGCTATGAGCATGGCAGTCTTGCCGTCGTTCTCCATCGCTTCCATGCTATTGTTCAATGGCGCCGGATCCATTCCGTTATCAGTCATGAGCTTCCGGGTACCAAGCAGCACCCTGCTGCCCTCATAGGTAACCTGCACCCCGTGTCCTGCGATGGCATTGAAGTCCTGTCCGTCTGGAATATCAATTCCCCTGGCCGCAGCGCCTTTCACTATTGCCTCACCCAGCGGGTGCTCGGACCCCTTCTCGGCAATGGCAGCCAGCATGAGCACCGTATCTTCACTGACCCCGCCAGCAGGTACCACATCTGTCAGCTGCGGCTCACCCCTGGTCAGTGTACCGGTCTTGTCAAACACAATAGTATCCAGCTTCTGTGCCGTCTCCAGCGCCTCGCCGCCCTTGATAAGAATACCGTTCTCTGCGCCCTTGCCTGTACCCACCATTACGGCTATAGGCGTGGCCAGTCCCACTGCACAGGGACATGCTATCACCAGCACGGTAATGGCAATCAGCAGCGCTGCCAAAAACGGACTGGCAATCCCGTAATTTGTCTCAATGTCCAGCCTCTCAAACCCGATGAAGTACCAGTAAAAGAACGCAACAAGTGCAATACTCATAACTGTAACTATGAAATGCCCTGCCACAATATCGGCAATCCTCTGGATGGGTGCCTTGCTGGTCTGGGCATCCTCCACCAGTTTGATTATCTGTGCCAGTGCCGTATCTGCACCGACCCTGGTGGCTCGGTACTTGAACGACCCCGTCTTGTTGATGGTGGCACCGATAACCTCATCACCCACGTTCTTCTCTACCGGGATGCTCTCACCTGTCAGCATGCTCTCATCCAGGGCCGAGCGTCCTTCTATCACAGTACCGTCCACAGGCAGTTTCTCACCGGGACGTACGACCACGATATCGCCCGGCTTCACATCCTCAATAGGCACTTCACGCTCTGTTTTGTCCACCACGATACGGGCGGTCCTGGCCTGAAGCCCCATCAGTTTTTTGATGGCCTCAGAGGTCTTGCCCCTGGAGTTTGCTTCCATGTAGCGCCCCAGCACAATGAACGCGATCAGCATCACTGCAGTACCGAAGTACTTGTGCTCGAATCCCGCCCCAAGGTCAAGGAACACACTGGCCGTACTGATGAGGTATGCCGAACCTGTACCCGCCGCAATCAACAGGTTCATATCAGTAGCACCATGCTTCAGCCCCTTGTAGGCACCTGTGAAGAATTGGCGTCCGGGCAGGAGCATTACCAGTGTGGCAAATATGAACTGGAAATAATCGTTACCTAAAAATCCCATAATACCGGGTATGGCATTTACCAGCGGGGCGATGTTCTGCCCCATCTCGCCGACGGATACCGGTACTGCCAGTATCAAGGCGAGGATGAGGTTGCGCTTCTGGGATAGTATCTCCTTTTCCCTGGCTTCCCGCTCCCTGTCCACATCCACAACTTTAATTTCCTCTGCCCCGTATCCGATATCGGTAACAGCTTTAATAATATCCTGTACTGTTATCCTGCCTGGGTCGAATTCCACAGTACCTTTTTCAGTGGTCAAATTCACTGAGACCTTCAGGACACCATCCAATTTTCCCAGACCCCGTTCGATGTTCTGGACACATGAGGCACAGGTCATACCAGTGATATGCAAAGTGACACTCTCACCAACCACGCCGTAACCCAGGTCAGTGATGGTTTTGGTGAACTGCCCGGGACCGACCTGTGCCGGGTCGTATTCCACGACTGCTTTTTCTGTGGTCAGGTTCACCACCGCCTTGATGACACCAGGTAGTTTACCCAGGCCTTTCTCGATATTCTGGACACAGGACGCACAGGTCATGCCTGTAACGCCTATAGTGGTCTTCCCGGTCCTGCCTGATGGGGATAATTCGGTCTTGGGCGGTGGAGATTGTGCGGTTTTGGGTAGTGGTGCCTCATCTTTTGCTTCAGCCTCTACAGGTATACTGGCTATGCCTTCGGTCATAAGCTTCACACCATCAAGTGTGGGAACCGGGCAGGTTTCTTCCTCTTCCACCACCTGGTAGTCGGCATCGCGCACCGCCTGTTTTATCTCTTCAATATCTATCATGGAGGAATCATAGGAAACTACGACCTCGCCTGCTTCAAGGTCAACGTTCACCATAGTAACGCCGTCAAGGGCCGCAATGGCATCATGGACCCGCATCTGGCAGTGCTGGCAGGTCATACCTTCTACCGTAATTCTCACATCTTCCATTTAAAAACCTCCAGGGCTCTTGACTAAAATTATACTTTGTAACCACTCTTTACTATAATCCCTTTAAGGTCCCCAATATCAATATTCCCAGAATCGTAATAAACTTTTGCCTGTCCTGGCTCCGGGGTTACCTCCACACCCAGTTTTCCCGGGAAGACTGGGTGAGGTTTTTGCCATTTTCTTTATGTCCACTATGTGATATTTACTGTTATTAGATAGTATATCCCGACACCAATAAAAACTACAGATGCTATTTTTCGAGACCACTTTTCAAAGGTCTGAACTTTATCCATTATCAGACCTAATTTTGAAATACTATATACCATTATAAATGAAAAGATTATTACTGGTAATCCAGTTGCAAACGCAAACACTGATGGTAATATTAATCCGTCGCCTGTTTTTAATGATAATGGTATAAGCATTCCAAAAAAAAGTACGGCGCTGAACGGGCAAAATGTCAATGCAAAAATCACGCCCAGCAAAAAACTTCCAAGCAAACCCTTCTCTGATAATTTTTCTTTAAATGAATTCAATCTGGCATTTCCACTAAAAAAGTTGACCTTGAAAAGATCAAGCATTACAATACCTATTATTATTAACAACGGACCAATTATATTTTCACCATATTTTTGCAAAGCCAAGGATGCGGACTGCACATTCAATCCAAAAAATACGATCAGGGAAGCAATAATTGTGTATGTAAACATTCTCCCGAGAGCATATGTAAACCCAACAAGTAAAGTATGCTTGCTGTTATCAATTTTCCTTGAGATATAGGCTATTGCCGTTATGTTTGTAGCTAACGGACAGGGACTTATAGCCATCATAATGCCAATGAAAAAAGCAGCAACTATGGGTATATTACTTGTACCCATTGCCTCCATGAATGATATTAAGCTCATTTCAACTGAAGTCTCCGGACAATCTTTTTTCAATGAGCCCTTTCAAGTAACTCATAAAATCCTGCTTATCGTTCAGTTTATACCATACGTTAATATTTTCTTCTTTGTGAAATCCATCTTCGGCATACACTCCTAACCACAAAGAAGAACCTGTAACACCATACTTTACAACAAGCTCATTATTTTCCGGAAGGTCGTAGTTGACATGATCAAATGTAACTTTTCCCGATTCCAGTTCTTTAGAATAATATGTATTAACTGTCTCCTCAGCATATTGCCCGAGCAAAATACATGAAGTACATTGATTTGTTCCATGAAAATGGATTATTTCAATTTTTTGTATAGTTAATCCATCTGCTTGTGTATATGAAGCTGGTTTTGTGTCTGTGTTTGCTGTACAACCTGAAAGAATAAGGGCACTGGATGTGATGATCAGTACTGAAATAGCA
>Ga0255456_1055_pt1 | contig 17493 bp, 21 predicted proteins | sample ANMaggQLBNCT01C7_FD_182646 | JGI IMG/M metagenome (GOLD analysis project Ga0255456, IMG submission 182646) | Sediment cell enrichment communities from methane seep in Santa Monica Basin, California, United Staets - ANME aggregate JGI... | ecosystem: Environmental > Aquatic > Marine > Cold seeps >...
AATCTCATTACAGGTTGTATGCCCGGGACCATCCGCCAAATGTACCTTCAATGTTAGAATACCGTTTGCAAGTTCACTCCTGACCAGGAATGTATCGCCTCTGGTGGCAATGCGGCTGTATTTTTTATTCAGGTGTGAATAAAGTATCCGAAACCTGAAATCAATTGTACCATCCTGATCAATGTCCAACATTATATTTTCCAGGTTTTGATTGGTCAATGATACGAAATCTACATTTGCTTGTGCGATATCAATGGCAATATTTCGTTTTGTATCCAAGGTTTCCCCTTTATTTCCAATCAATTTGAATGACCCGGATTTGTTATCCATCCCTGTAAATGTTTTTACAAGATATGGAAGGTCGGCCCAAAAACTGTACTTTTGGGTAAAATCAATATTATGAAGGGGAAATTGATGATATTTTCTTTTTCTCATTTCCAAACCTAATCACCAAAGTCTATTAAATCAAATTACATGATAAAATCATCGCAATGCATTTAACCGGAAAGTTATATCCCGATTTTTGCATTTTTAAGCGCATAAATTAAGTTTATTCAGAATGTTATTCTGTTTTTTCGTAACCTCTGTAACAATAATATCGCCATGTACACATACCTGCCCCGTCCATTGACAGCCTTCACCTTACGTATTACGTTACTGGCCCTGACCACTTCAGTCCAGTGTACCGGCTACACTTGAAAAGCAGGAGCCTGGGTAATCACTCAGAATTCGATAGATTCCAGCCTCAACAGTTCCAGTTTAAGTCCTGCTCCCAGGGAATAGCCACCGGGCCCATGTTTTGAGACTATGCGGTGACATGGGATAATTACAGGCACCCTGTTCGACCCAAGGGCATTTCCCACGGCCCTTACTGCTTTTGGCCTGCCGACCATACTGGCAAGCTGGGAATAGGTAATACAAGTGCCCCAGTGGATGGACCTGGTGGCAGTAAGCACTTCCTGCTGGAACGGTGTAAAACAGGATAGGTCCACATCATAGGATGAGAAATCTACTTTTTCTCCCATGAAGTATCTTTGCAGGTCATAGGTTATCGGGAGGCTTATCCTCTCATCACCAGGACGTTGCTCAAATAACTTCACAGACCTGACAGACACAGGGCCTGCTTTCACAGCCACCCACCTTTTCACTTTGTTAGCAAAAAAGCATTCCATTGCATATTTTTCCATAATTTTTCCATAATTATATGATATACCAATCTGAATCGTCTGTTACTCGAACATTTGTTCTCCGGATATCTGTTACCGTATCATTTGAAGTTGTCTGGATATCTGTTACCGTATCATTTGAAGTTGCCCGGATATCTGTTACCACATCATTTGAAGTTGTCTGGATATCTGTTACCGCATCATCTGAAGTTGCCCGGATATCTGTTACCGCATCATCTGAAGTTGCCCGGACATCTGTTATTGCATCATTTGAAGTATCCAGGCCAGCCGCCCGGCAGATAGCTTCATCGAAATCCCTCTGGTATTCCTGGTGATAAAGACTTCCGAAGCTGAATTTTAAATCTGGATTATGGAGCTTTTCCATTGTCCCGGGTTTTGGTACAATATCCACCTTGACCTGGCTAAGTTCCACTGCCTTTTCCATGGCCAACCTGAAATCTCCCAAACAATACGCTATCCTGTGTCTGTAATGCTGCTTTGTCAACTCAAGATAACGTGCCAGTCTCTGGCTCTCTAACTTGTGGAATTCCCGTTTGACCTTAGGCACGTCACACCGCCCCAGCATGAACTGGTAATCCATAAACGGATATTCGGTATCCAGTTCCCTGGGCGTTACGCCGCAGGTACCAAATACCACTACGTGGACCTGGTCATGAGTGAGATGCCTGAATATAATACTGTCAAACATTTTATGGGAAGGACTTTCATGATATGGCTTTGCTTTTGAACACGGAACAAAGATGCATATCTCCCGCTTTGGGGGTTCATATTTTGTGAGAACCCATTCAACAGCCCTGACCATATCAGGGTGTTTTATCACATTTTCACCGATCAGGGGTTCAGCGGATCGTTCATGTTCGGGTATTATCAATTTTTCACCACAAGTACTGGTATGCGTGATATTTTAATAAGTTTTCCAGCTACACTTGCAAGTCCAGGTTTCTGTGAACTGGTCCTGAAACCTGAAGTTCCCCGGTCTCAACCCGTATACGGCCTGAAATCCCATTTCTGGGCCTTGATCAGGTCCAGCAGCACCCTGCTTTTTTCAGGTGGCAATGACAGCAACAGTGCGGCAACATGCTTACACATCCTGCGCCTTGCAGTGCCCCGCTCCCAGTCCTGGCAGTCGTGCAGGATGAACCGGCCGTTATAATCCATATAAATAGAATATCCGCCCACATCAGCAGCCAGCAGGTCGGGCTCTTCCTTTAGTATCTCCACATCCTTTATCTGCCTGGCCCGTTCAAGCCATCTGGCATCCGTAAACTCAAGCAGCATCTTTTCAATCTCATCGGACGAGACCTCAAGGTTTGCAAATTCGGTAAGAGTAGTGGCTCTTGCGACGGGTCTTGCCTGCCCGGTCCTGAGTTGTTCATGCATTTGTTCCTGATTGGGTGTGGTTATACCCAGCATCTCAAGCACATCCAGGCAATTCTCAGGGGCATAGCCGTGGTAATGGTTGTTAAAATAACCCAGCACATCAACGTCATCCGAAAGTTTCCTGATGGTCTTGACCCAGGGTTCCAGTTCCCGTTTGGAATAGCGGTAGTTTTACCACACCCTACCACCCCTGCCGTGCCACCTGATGTAGGCCATATCCGGTGAAGCCAGTTCCTGCTTTGGCAGTGCCGGACCATCTGTCATAACAGGGGTAATATTGTAGTTCCCAAGCAGGCGGGACACATCATCGGTGAGCCATGTCCTGTTCCTGAACTCAAGGGCAAAAGGAATGCCATCCGGCAGGATCGCCAGAAATCCTTCTACTATTGCGTGCGAATATTTCAGGGAAGGTGGGATCTGGATAAGGATAAGGATACATGCAAGTTTGCCAGCCTTCTCAAGTGGTTGTAAGAGTTCGCAGAACCTCTGCACATCATCCTCCACTCCAGCGGCAGTGTCCAGCCGTTTCTCATGGGTGATAGTGCGGTTAAGCTTCACTGAGAACAGGAAATCATCAGGTGAATGGGAAGCCCAGCCCAGCACCAGCCCGGGCTTGGGGTAGCTGTAGAAAGTGGAATTGATCTCGGCTGTATTAAATACAGAAGTATATGCCTTTAGTTTTGAAGGTTCGTCCCGTTTATACAGGCTGCCCACCCAATCGCGATAGTCCCAGCCCGAGCATCCAAGCCGTATTGTTCCCATGTGAAAGACCCATCAAAGTTATAATCATTAACAATAGATTAACTTTTGTGATGTCAGAATACAGGATAGGAGCTGGAGGGTGGGGATATTTTGATATACCCGGCACTGACCCGCTTAAAGTCTATTCAAAGGCATTCGATTTTGTTGAGGTAAACTCCACATTCTATAATATTCCGCAATTAAAAACCGTAGATTCCTGGGCAAGGCGGGTGCCGGAAACTTTTACATTCTCAGTCAAATGCCATCGCGACCTGACACACAAATATTTGCTAAGCCCCGCAAAGGGGGCAGGCGGTCTGCTTGAAGCATATTTGGATATATGCAGGAGACTGCACTCCAACCTGCTGGTGCTGGAGACGCCCCGGTCATTTAACCCAAACCAGGCGGTTGATAATATCAATGACCTGCTATCCCGGACCAGGCTTGATGATATCAGGCTGGTATGGGAGATAAGGTGGGGCCCGCCCGGTAAAGAACTTGTGAAGTTGATGCAGGAGTTTAACATGGTGCATTGCGTGGACCTGTCCAGGGAGCCAAGGCCCGCATTTGAATCAGATATTTTGTATTCCCGCCTGTTCGGGCACGGCCTGCACAACCTGTACCAGTTCGACGATGCCGAACTGCTTGAGATAGATAAAAGAGTGCAGGATAGCGGTTTGGGGTCAATGTACCTGTCCTTCCACGGCGGGAGGATGTACAAGGATGCAGCCCGGATGAAAGTGTACAGGAAGGATGGAAAGTTGCCCAGGGTCACACAATACACTGGTGTCAAGGCGTTGCGAGAGGTGCTGCAGGAGGATGCACGGTTCCCTGCCAGCAAGGAGGAGTTGATAAAAGCGCAGGGCTGGAAAGTGATAGATGTGGAGGGGACAGACGTGTTCATGCCAAAGTGCTGCTGGAGAAACTGGATAAGGGGATGTACGGAAGTGTGGGGGAAGTGCTAGAGGGACTGGAAGGGTTGGAAGGACTATAAGTGGTAGAAGGACTGAGAGGGGGATAAGGAGTGGAGGGGTTGGAAGAATTTACTTCCAACTAATGGATCTATTCAACTTCCACTGTCAATGAAAACCTTTGCTCGCTGCCGGTCAGGTTCTCCCACGAACGGCTGTACACGCCAGTCACCTGCTGCGTCCCGCTGGCAGTGGCCTTAATATCCCATTCGTGAATGCCGCCCGCACCCACCAGTCCCGGGGCGGGAGGTAAGTAATTGTCACTCATGATCTCAAGACCACCGGTTGTCTCCAGGGTCCACTGGTATCCTGTTGTGGGGTTCTCGTTCAATTTGATCCGGAAGGTATCGCCGGTTGCCAGTTCCACTGAGCTGCCGTTATTATCCTCTGTAAAGACATTTGCCTCCAAAACGCCCCCTACATCTTCGATGATATTATCAATGGAGAGTTCAAAGGAATCTGTCACAGTGTTGACATTAACGTCATACGTACCCGCCTTCAAACCGTAAACATCAAGCGGGACCACTTTTTCATAGGGTACAATGACCTGTGTACACATCATATCTTTTGGTCGTTTTGTTGTTATCGTAACTGTGAATGTATTGCCGTCTCTTTTTTCTTCAACCCTGTCAATCTCGGTACATCCGTCTGGAAGGTAGCCTTTTGCAACTACATGTATCTGTACAGGAAATGATTCGAGAACCAGTATTTCGATTGATTCGACCACAGCAGTTCCATAAATGTAATCCCCGTCTTTTGATTCATTTTTGTTATCCTGCGTATCTGAATCTGAATCTATGGATGAATCGGGAGCCTGTGTACATCCGCTAAGCATAATTAGTGAAGTAATGATCATCAGGACGATCAACCGGATTGTTGATTTCTTTATCAATTTGACATCTCCGTTCTTAATTTTGACATATAGAAGAAGACGTAGATTTTATATATCTTTTGCCTTGACTGCAAATCGGTTTGCAGTTAATTTCACTCAGAGAACCTGAACCTTGAAACGCCCATGTTCACTTTGAGTTTCAACTCATCTGGCACGATGTCCATCAATTCCGGCTTTAGATAGACCGCCCTGGCCCAGGCATGGGCTGCCTTATCATATCTGCCCTTGTTATAGCAGGCCAATCCCATACCCTGATGTGCCTCGGTTAACCCGGGATCCAGCTTTGTGACCTGTTCAAACTCCTTTATCGCATCATCATACTTCTCAAGCTCCAGATATACATGTCCAAGATTATTATGGGCAATAGTATAATTTGTGTCAAGCCTGATAGCTTCCTGGAATTCCTTTACTGCCTCCTGGTATTTCTTTTGTCTGGCAAAGATGTGGCCCAGACTGTTATGTGCCGGTGCATAATCAGGATCAAGCCCCATAGCTTTTTCAAGCTCAAAGATCGCCTCATCGTATCGCCCCATCCCGGTATAGACATGTGCAAGGTTGCTGTGTCCTTCTGTGTATCCCGGGTTGAGCCCTAATACCTTCAGGAGTTCCCCTATAGCTTTTTCATTCCTGCCCATCCTGTCATAGATCACAGCCAGGTTATTGTGGGCTTCAATATAATCCGGATCAAGTTTGAGGGCTTCCTCAAACTCTGTGAAAGCTTCCCTGTACATACCTGCCGTATCATAGGCAATACCCAGGTTATTATGAATAATATGACTAAGACCAATATCTGTGGTCACCTGGAAGAATGAGTAATATTCGGTCATAAAGTCAAATGTATCTTCATCCATTCCTGGTATTTCATCTACATCTTTAAGGAAATATAAATTATCCTGGCGGTTATATGCCTGCTTGACATTTATTTCCGTAATCGAATCCAGGCTGAAATCAATAAAAACCATCGAACCTGTAGAAAAACTATCAATCACGATACACACATGGCGTCCTGCACTGATCGTTTTTACTCCTTCTACCATATCGTTTATAACGATGTAACCAAGCTGGGTTAAGGCGGCACATGAAACAAGGAATTCCTTCTCATTTCTTTTTATTTCATCAGGTACACCTGACCTGTCAAGGATCGCAAAAATATCCTCGTTTTTCAGGTTCAGGCTGTTCACCAGAAGCTTAAGCAGCGGTTGGGGAATATCTGGCCGGAAGAAGCCTTTGTCTTCCAGTGAGACCATCAATTTCTTCAACGAATCCACCAGTCGTGTTATATCCTTTTTCTGGGTGGCAGAAAAAATTGATCTTTTAATTTCAGGGAATCCTATCTCCTTGAAAAAAGTATTGAGCCCGTTTAGGATATCCTGTATTAATGCTTCATTGTAGCCCAGTTGGACGAGCAGTGACCTGGTCACAGGGCCGGGATATATTTCTGCCATCGTTAACGAATAGCCCTCCCTTTTACATATGGTTTATGGAGGCTTTGGGACAAAATTACTCAATCTGCAGTCCCATAATTTCGCAGTCTTCTTCAGTGACCTCAACCACACGGGCATAATACTCGGCAGAAAATCGCTGTAAGAAATCTATAATCCGCTTTTTATCCTTATCTTGAATAACAAATACCCCACGTATGAGCTTACGATATGGGATATCATCCAGGATACCATGTTTACGGTAGACGTATTTCCCATGGTGAGTGCTTGTTTTCTGACCATACAATACTTTTGTGAACGCACTTGATGTTATCTTATCATTACCAGTAGGCAATGTGAATGCTATAAGTGTTCCCTTCATATATATTTACACTGTCGCAAAAATTAAACAGTTGGCGCTCATAATCACATTATGCCCGCAAAATCTCGTACTGAAGAACTCAGAACACTCATAAAGCAGGTCCGTGATGATGAATTCGACTACAATAGTCGTGAAACTCCCGAAACCAACTGGAATCTGTATGACTATGCACAGATCAAGGAGTTTGCCAACTACTTAGAGAATCTAAGGGATCTTGTTGATGAAGCTGACAAACGAATAAAAGAAAGAACGCCACCTAAAAAACAAGGTATAGGCAGGCCACCAATTAATCCGGCTGATATCGTTAAAATACTATTATTGCAAGCATACACCAGCTCGCCTAATAAAGTAATTGAAGGATTAATCCACCTCTTTCGAGAGAAATTAGGTGTTCACCGACACTTTTTTTACAAAACGATAGAACGTGGCTATGACCGGGAAGCTGTAAATGAGATATTGAACGAAATCATAAAAATAACCAACGAAACTGTGGAAGACAAGGAGGTGACCTATTCGTTTGATGGTACTGGTTTTTCTGCTTCAAACAAGGAGAATTATGCTGCTAAGTGACAAAAGCAGAATTCCAAAAAGAATCAGAAGAAAACAAAATCTGAATGTGTTGAAGTAAGTCATGGTTGTTTTTCGATAGCAAACACGGCTAGCAAGATGGGATTTTCTTATTGTGTGATGGGAGTCGGAGTTCAACATAAGCTGATTTCAGGCATGGCTATAAGCCCTGACCACTCTATTGGAGAAACTACCATGTTCCCTGAGGTGTTTGAGCAGACTCTTCAATGCAATCCTAATATGATGGATGCTCTCGGAGATGGAATATGTAGATGTCGCTGGATTACGGATCTGGTATCGACAAATGATGTCACTCCTTATTTTTTACCTCCCAGTAATGTAACATTCAGGAGTAAGGCGTTTGCAGGATGGAGTGATATGCTTTATTTAATATGGGAAGATATGCAGGAGTGGTTAGAACACTACCATATGCGTTCGATATCGGAAACGGTTAATTCTATGGTGATGGCTAGATTTGGAGATCCTCTAAGGAAAAGACTTGATGCGCGCAAGGTTACTGAAACACGACTGAGGAATGTTGCACATAATGTTAGGGGAATTGGATATCTTGAGATTATAGATGGCATTGTATCGCATTGGCCATGTAAGGCATGATAAGTGAATTTTGTCCCAAGACCGATTTTAATTGAAATTTAGCTCAAAAAATCAATATCTCCAGTTTCATTTAAGTTATAGCTAATTTAACAACTTTATATCTAAATTAAACCTATATGGATAAATATCTTCAGAGGGTTATAAAGAGGTGGCTATACTTGTACTATCTACTTTTTCGACGCTGCTCCCACGCAAGTTCTTGCAAACGCGCCAACAAAGGTTGTAACGTAGCGGGAGCTGTAACATCGTTAAGATATAACGATTTCTTCCGAGTACCTTCATAGAGCGAAAGCCGATAGAAGAATACATCAGGGGGTCCTTCCGAACCGGGCGCAACTTCATTTTGTTGGAGGTCAAAGACCTTTGAGGTTTCCACAAGACTCAAGAGTTCATTAGCTACTTCCTGTGGAAGTTCATCTGTATTTGTATGATATTCCAACCTTATATTGGCATATCCACCTGAACACTCATAGTCAATGCGCATGATGACCAAACATTCGTACTTTAATTCTGTGGCTGCCCCCTATCTTTTTATGATGTGGAAGGGGGAGCCATAGCTAAGCTTTCCTAAGCTGGCAGTCCTACTGCCTTAAACGCTGCTCGTATCTTTTGTGTTGCACCTTTATCTACTTTTTTATCCTTGACAAGAATCCGCGCAGCTCTTACAATTTGTGTGACAGCATCATTGAATTCTGCTGTTGGCCAGAGATTTTGCAATGCATTATACCAGATTATTGCTGCGTTTTCAGTCTCGATCTCATGCGCTGCTATGCAAAAAGCTTTGTTCATGATACCGCTATTGATATGCACACCACCGTTATCTGCAGGCCCAGTATAAATATCTTTCATGTGAGCAGGCTGGGGATCACTTCCTAATAGATCGTTATCATAAGCAGTTCCGGGTTCACACATGGAACGAAGGGCCTCCCCATAAAGGTCAGGTCCCATAATCTCGTCGCCGATAAGCCAATCAGCAGTTTCTGCAGTTTGCCCTTCAGCATATTGTGTGACAACGCTCCCGAATACATCAGCAAAATGTTCGTGCAGTGCACCAGGTTGATTTTTATATTCGAAATTAGCTGTAAACTCCACAATGCCATGACCCAGTTCATGAGCTATTACATCAAGAGATTTGGCAAAGTTAACAAAGATTTTACCGTCACCATCACCAAGTGTAATCTCATCACCGTCCCAAAAAGCGTTGTTGTACTTTTTACCTAAGTGAACATTGCAGATCAAATCCATGCCCTTGTTGTCAAGGGAATTTCGGTTTAACTTATCATTGATGTAATCACGAAAGTTACCCATGTAGTCGTATGATTTACTTACAGCCTCATCATCTGTAGGGGGGTCACCTTCACCTCGCACAAGCTTAATCCGCTGTTCCCACTTATTTTGAGAATCCCATATTTGCCTGGGCCCTTCTCCAGCAGTTGCAATTCCTAAATATTTTGGCATATCTTTGGGCCCTTTGGCTCTTTTTTCCCGCATTAATTTACTTTGTTGAATGGACAATCGAGCTGCCTTCTGAATTTCCTCATCAATTCTTTCAGCTCTTGCCAAGTTCTCAAGAATTAATGGCGGAATAAAAGTTCTGGGATATTCATGGGCGATATCTGTTTCTAAATATATTTTCATTTTCCCCACTTCCTTAAAAACTTACACCTTTAGATACTCCTCTTTTTTTATATAATGTTTAAGCGTAAGTTAACTATAATATTAAAATTTTTTACTTATATAACTACAAGAAACAATTATTCGGAATGAAATTGAGGCTGTGGCTGAAAATAATACTAATGTCAAGGCCACCTTAGCTATGCTTACACCGTTTGGAACAAATAAAAAAAAACAATCAAGCAATGGAAATGAATCCGAAAATTATAAGGGGGCAATTTAATGGCTGAGAGTATTGTAACTGCAGAACTCCAGATTGCAGTGGTAGGAGGAGGTAATGATTCCCTGAGCAGCTACATTTCATCTGCTGTAAAGGCACTTGATAATAAAGGTGTACAGTACCAGGTTACACCCATGGGTACGGCCATACAGGCCAAGAACATAGACCAGGTATTTAATGCATGTAAAGCTGCCCATGATGCTGTTATGGATATGGGAGTAAACCGGGTAGTGATACACATCACCATAGACCATCGCTTGAAGGGATACAAAGGGTTAGATGAAAAAGTGCAATCTGTCATATCAAAATTGAAAAATTTATAGATATTATTTAATAACAAAGATAACATAAAACTACCTGATGCTTCGAGTGATATTCCTTGGCACGGCAGGCAGTATTCCCACACCTGAGCGCAATCCTCCGGCCGTACTTGTGAACAGGAAGGGTGAGCTTATGCTGTTCGATTGCGGAGAAGGTACCCAGCAGCAGATGATGCGTGCAAAAACAGGTATGGGTAACCTGACCTCGATCTTTGTCACACATTTCCATGCAGACCATATCCTTGGCATACCCGGCCTTATACAGACCATGAACTTTAACGGCCGCACCGAACCCCTGAAGATATACGGCCCTCACTGGGTCGAAGAATTTGTCAGGATGATGACGGCCATGGGGTTCTATAAATTGAAATATAACATCAAGGCAATAGAATTATATCCAGGGGATAAGGTGGACAGGGGCGACTATTATATCGAAGCCTTAAAGACCGAACATAGTGTGGCATCCATTGGTTATGCACTGGTAGAAAAAGAGCGCCCCGGACGGTTCGATCGTGTGAAAGCCGTAGAACTTGGTGTACCGCCAGGCCCCCTGTTCAAGCGCCTGCACAATGGGGAAGATGTAGAGGTAAACGGCAGGATCATAAAAAGTAGTGATATTGTAGGCCACCCGCGGCCTGGACGGAAGGTCGTATATTCGGGCGATACAAGACCCTGCGGCGGAATTTTTGTTGCAAGTAATAAGGCGGACCTGCTGATCCACGACGGTACCTTTGCAGATGATATGGTGGAATGGGCTAATCAAACCCAACACTCCACAGCAGGCGAGGCTGCATCCCTGGCATCCCTGGCAAATGTGCATCAACTTGTGTTGACACATATCAGTTCAAGGTATTCGGATGATACCTCCCAGCTGCTGGAAGATGCAAAAAAAGAATTCGAGAACGTGAGTATCGCCACCGAGTTCATGGAGATCGAGATTCCTTACCGTGACGATTAGTACTATTTGTTCAGCTTGTGCTACTCGTACTGCTTTTACTTCTTGCTCTTTTACTCCCCTTACCCCTCTTATCTGGTCTTTTTTTTGTTATACCCAGTTTTCTCAGGTCACTTAGTTTTCCCAGTCTGGTGCCGTCCAGCAAGTATGCCTGCGCCCCGTCCAGTTCCACTGCCCCTGAGGAGAACACAGGACCCAGCAGGTCGTCATGCAGCGATTCATTGAATGCCACGCCCCCGCATAGCTGGCAGAAGGCTGGCATGATCACCACTTCAGGGTCAGACCAGGGCAGGTCTCCCGCTTTAGCCTTAAAATGTGCTTCCAGTACCTTGTAGTTCAACCGGGTGCGTATCCAAGCAGGCTCGGTACTGCTGGAACCAAGTGGGTCAGTAAACCTGATAGTGGGGTGGTTATGGGCCATTACAATGTGGTCGCACGAGAGCAATCCAGGGTAGGGCCAGGTGTGGCCGTGGAAGTAACCCACACCGTCCAGCACAAAACCCCTGGCAGGTTGCAGTGTAACTTCAAGTCCGGGCAAAATGCGCCGCAGCAGGAATTCCATGTCTCCATCATGATTGCCTGGCACTATATCAACCGCTGTCCTTTTTGATATGCTTTCAAGGAAATGGGGCACTTCCTCTCTTTCCTGCCAGGATATCCGGGGCACATTATGCTTCACATCCCCAAGCAGCACGACCCGCTCAGGTGATGTTGCGTCTATATATTCCATTATCTTTGCAAGCGCCTGGCCGGACTGGCTTGGGACCACTATGCCGCTGTTGCCCAGATCCCACTCTATACCTAGATGGATATCAGCCACCACCAGTACCCTGATGTTATTCTCAACAACCAGGCCTGGTTCATCCACAAGTGGTTCAAGTGCCGCAGGCATATGCTAACATATAATATGATTGATTATAAATTCACAGGTCAGAATACTGGCAGGACCTGGGATTGGTTTGCAAAGGGATTAAATCGTGATAGATATAACCCAGGACTTACCATAAATACTATTATAAGTACTATAATCAGATCTGGTAAACATGAGAACGTTTTCACCCATTCTTGCATCCAGGGCCCTCTGGCAGTTGCGTGTTAAAAAACGGCCCATTGTAATGTCCCACGGCATCAATGCCAGGTGCAACATGCACTGTGATTTCTGCGAGTACTGGAAGGAAGAAAAGGACGAGATGGAGACCGGGGACATACTGCGCCTGCTGGATGAGGCAAAGAAGTTCGGTATCAAGTATTATAATGCCTGGACTGTGGAACCTCTGCTCAGGGAGGACCTGCCCCGGATAATGGCTTATGCACGCAGCCTTGGATTTATTACTTCCATGATAACCAATGGTAAGTTGCTCAAGCAGCGGGCACATGAACTGGATGATGTGGATTACCTGTCTGTATCAGTGGATGGGATAGATAGCTATAAGGATATCAGGGGCATGGATTTTGATGACCTTCTGGCCGGGATAGAGGCTGTAAAGGATGGGCGCAGGAATCCTATCCTGATCAACTGTGTCATATCAGGACAAAACCTTGAGGATGTCGAGCCGCTGGTACATCTGGCCAGGGATCTGGGAGTCTGGATATCTTTTGAGCCATTGGATGAATCAGGGGGTATTGACCCTGGTGTTTGGGAAATCATTGGAATACGTGATAATGTTAAGTATGAAAATGTGTTGGACAGGGTCATCAGGTTGAAAAAAGAGGGTTACCCTATCATTAATTCATTGACGTACTTAACAATGGTAAGGGACAGGAATATGGATTTCAGATGCCATGCCAGTGATCTTATATTGAATGTAACATCTGATGGCTGGATAGAGAACTGCAGGTTGAAGACGGAACATCTTGGGCATATCAGGGACGGATTGGTGAATGTGTGGGAGAGTTCACGGGAACAACGCAGTAAGATAACAAAAGAATGTGAAGGCTGCCTGTTCTTTGGTTATGCGGAGGGGAGTATGCTGTATGATTTCAAGCCAGAGGTCATGGCACATTATGAGTGGATATGAGATGACCGTTTTGGAAAATATTAGTTGTTGGGATTCTTTTGGACCAATGATCGTTTAAAGACGGGATTGAAGTGTGTTTTTTCTATAAAATATCATGTGATGATAAATTGAATATTCAGAAGGATAAAATATCAATTTATCAAAGTCACGATAATTAAAAATTCATTATTAAGAGTTTTGTAACAGCGAATATCAAATCACCATAGAAAACAGCTACAAAGAACCCAAGTGTGATAGGTATCATAAAAGGCAGGCCCGGAGTGACCCATACCCGCCTGTCCATCAGGCCATCGGCAGCGAATCCTTCCAGTTCTTTTACAGTTTTTTCGTCGATACTTGCCCCCCCGCGCCTGAACTTTGTATGAAATTCACCTTCTGAAAGATAGAATTCTTCTATCAATTTAATGTGTCTGCCCAGCAATTTTGAAATGTCTGCTTTAAATCCAACAAAGAGATACGCTGGCCGTTCTATCATCTCGCCCGGTTTTAAGGTGAACAGGTTATAGAAAAACAGGAACAAAGGTACCACTACGGTCAGCAGTACAGAATTCCCGAATACGCTAAAAGCGAAAAGATCGATAAGGGGCACGCCATTCAATGGCATTACAAGTCCGAACAGTTCGATTGTCGGGTAAACAGGTATGATAATGGCCAGGACAATCAGGCTCTTGGCATCGGCTCCACCAAAAGCACCGAACTGGAATAAGATATAAACAAATACGAATATTACACCTGCTGAAAACAAAAGCCTGACCAGGGCAGGTATTCCACCGTTTATAATATCATATGTTACAAAAATGATGGCTCCTGCCAGCATTACCTTCCAAACCCGGTTAGATACACGCCTTGTCAGGATATCCGTATAGCAGGAATAGAATAGAAATGGAGTACAATAAAGCACTTTCAACAAGTCGATAAAAACCATTGTATCTACCGTTTTATTTTTCAATTATATCGATAATGCGCATTAGTGGGTAATCCAGTGATCGGTCGTATTTCAGTCCCACTGTTGCCGTTGTGCCGCCAAAAGTGATCCTGGCCTCAACTTCCAGCATACAGCCTTCCAGTTCACAGTACCTGAACTTCTCACCAGTCCTGCTGGTGACCATGTCCCTGTCTATCGTTACAGATATTTTTTCAACATAGGGTTGCACTGATATGCTTTCCTTTATAGCCTGCTCCAGGCTATCTACAGTACTGATATTAACTGGAGCGCCTGTGAACTGGTGGTACAGGGCACCTAATTTGATGCCTGCCTCGAATAATGCGTTATCCCTTTCAGTTGTAACCATGGTCAACAACTTATAAGTGAAAATATAAACCATTTTCTGCGCAAAGGCAGGCTAAAGGAAGATATCCACAAGGTATTGTGGATGATTAACACCATCATCCAACCAACTGCGTTATCTATATCAACCAGGGAAATAACAATATATGTAGAATGTCAGGAACTATCTTCACATTCACCAAACCCAAAATACGCTCCACAACCAGCCAGCTCACCCTCTCTGAGCGTGTGGATCACTTCCTGGCCCGCTGGGGTATCAACCGTTCAGGCCACCGCGTTGAGCCCGGATTGTACGCACTGGGCAGCCCCATACCTGAATCCCCTGTATTTGTCACAGCCAACTACACCCTCTCCTTTGACGCACTGCGCTCATCCATACCCGGAATTGACTGCTACATCCTGGTCCTGGACACCAAAGGCGTCAATGTATGGTGTGCCGCAGGCAAAGGCACCTTCGGCACAGGCGAACTGGTAAACCGCATCAGCATCACAGGGCTGGCCGGTATAGTCAGTCATCACGTACTCATCCTGCCTCAGCTGGGTGCCACCGGGGTGTCGGCCCATGAGGTGAAAAAACGCTCCGGATTCAGGGTCGAGTACGGACCGGTGCGGGCATCCGACCTTCCCGAATACATGAAGACCCGCAGTGCCACCCCTGGGATGCGCAGGGTGCATTTCACCCTGGTTGAGCGCATTGTGCTGTTTCCTGTGGAACTGGCCAAGGTGCTGCCGTACCTGGTGATCATATCAGCCGTACTGTATCTGGCATCGGGCCCGCTGGCAGCTGCAGGTGCTGCCGCAGCCGTGCTGGCAGGCATTGTGCTCTTCCCAATACTTTTGCCTTACCTGCCCACAAAGGACTTCAGCAGTAAAGGATTCATACTGGGCGGGCTTACCGCATTGCCCTTTGTTCTGGCTGCATACCAGTACGGTATAGATGACGCCATGTGGCTGCACCTGGTGCGTGGACTGGCCCCCATTCTTGTCATGCCGCCCGTCACTGCCTTCATTTCACTGAACTTCACAGGCTCCACTACCTTCACATCCGTCACCGGGGTCAGGCGCGAGATATTCATATACGCACCTGTCATGGCCTGGATGTTTGCCTTGGGTATAGTACTATTAGTCATACTGACCATATTGCGTTTAACGGGATGGTGACAATGTTCGATTCATACCAATCCAATACCCTGCACTACGACCCGGAAAAGTGCATCAATTGCGGGATGTGCAGCACAGTCTGTCCCCACGCCGTGTTCGCACCCGGTGATAAGGTGGCAAAGTTGGTCGACCCCATATCCTGTATGGAATGCGGGGCATGCCAGATGAACTGCCCCACAGGGGCCATTACAGTCGAGAGCGGTGTGGGCTGTGCTTATGCCATGTTCTATGCCGCCATTACAGGTAAGGAAGAGCCAACCTGTGACACCGGCGGGGACCCTTGCTGCTGATAACGGGATAACTGGATGGAGTTTGATCATGATAAAAGACCTGATATTGAAGAACAGGAGTTACAGGCGGTTCCACCAGGACGAGGGCGTCAATTGTGACACCCTGTGGGAGCTCATCGACCTTGCCAGGCTCTCAGCTTCCGGTGCCAATTTGCAGCCCCTGAAATATTTCCTGTCATGTGAACCTGGAAAGAACGCCTTGATATTCCCACACCTGGCCTGGGCCGGATACCTGAAGGACTGGGATGGGCCAGGGGAAGGTGAGAGGCCGTCGGCCTACATCATTATCGTGGGAGATACTGAAATATCAAAATCCTTTGGTGTCGACCATGGAATTGCGGCACAGAATATCCTGCTGGGTGCAGTGGAAAAAGGTCTGGGCGGATGTATCATCGGTTCCATTAAGAGGCAGAAACTCAGTAATATCCTAAACATCCCGAACCGTTATGAGATACTGCTGGTACTGGCCCTGGGTAAACCGAAAGAGACAGTTATACTGGAAACCACAGGCAAGGACGGGGATATAAAGTACTGGCGGGACAGTGAAGGTGTCCACCATGTGCCAAAGCGGCGGCTGGACGATATCATCCTGGACCAGGTCAGTTCTGCTTTATTACCGTAAAAAATTCAAGTGCACCGACCGGGATTCGAACCCGGGTAGTGGGCTTGGAAGGCCCAAGTCATAGCCGCTAGACCATCGGTGCATAATGGAATTGTACTTCCTGTATAGTCTTATTCGATTTAATTGTTGCGGATGTTCACACTATTTTCCTGGAATTATGCATTTGAAAGAGTTTCGCTTATTGGTTTACTGCTATTTGTATGTAATGTGTCATATGAATAATAAAATATCCGGACCTTTGAACCACCCTTCCCGGGCTGCCAATAAGAAAATATGTCGTAAGAGTTATAAGTTATTGTCCTCATTGGATATTGTACTAGCAGGATGGATGAAAACAAGTGGCCGGAATTAGACGATTGGTTTTAGATGTATTGAAACCGCACTATCCTTTAACACTGGAGTATGCCAGGGCATTAAGTGAACTTGAAGACATCAGCGGCGTAAACCTCAGCCTTTATGAAGTGGACCAGCAAACCGAGAACGTTAAGATCACCATTGAAGGTGATGACCTGGATTATGAACGGATCAAAGAGGTCATAGAGGAACTGGGTGCTGTGATCCATAGTATTGATGAGATAGCGGCAGGCCGCAGGTTAGTTGAAGAGGTTGAGACGCTCCAGGACAGATAACCATTCCCTTATGCGGGGGTAACCAAGCCAGGCCAAAGGTGATAGACTCAAGATCTATTCTCGCAGGAGTTCAAGGGTTCGAATCCCTTCCCCCGCACTTTATTTTAGGGTTATAGGTAAGGCTGAAAAAGTGTATGCTTTTGAATATCTTCAGACTGTA